>TARA_B100001093_G_scaffold286537_1_pt1 | contig 17215 bp, 17 predicted proteins | sample TARA_B100001093 | Tara Oceans TARA_B100001093 (sample SAMEA2623116) | marine metagenome | biome: marine biome (ENVO:00000447); feature: surface water layer (ENVO:00002042); material: "saline water (ENVO:00002010), including plankton (ENVO:xxxxxxxx)" | depth 5 m
ACTTGAAAAAAGGTGGCAAATATTAAATTGATAATATTAATTTAAATAATTTTTAAATTTAAATTAATAATGAAAACCGATAATATAAAACTTTTAATGGGATTACTACTTATTCAAATGATGATAAATAAATTTAATTATAAAAGTTTATTTACAACAATTATGTTTATATATGGAGAAATATTTGCGTTAGAACTAGGATATGATATGATGAGTTTTATTAATAGCATAAAAAATAAATTAATATTACCTTTATCTCCTTTTGATGAATATGGGCATAGAACTTCCTCAGATGAAAGAGATAATCCAGAGTAAGTATATTCATCTTTTACGTTTAGTTTTATGTTTTCTAGACTTTCTTCTTTTAGACTTTCTCTTTTTAGACTTTCTTTTTTTAGTTTTTTTATTATTTCTTCTTTTTTTACCTCCACGCTTACGTTTTTTATTTGTATTTTTTTTATCTGATTCTGCATTGAATTCATCTATTAAATTTCTGCGAATATTTCTTTTATTTTGATTAAATGTTGGTCTAGGAGTTGCAACATATGCTCCCGTAGCACCTTGACCTTGAGTTTCTGATTGTCTCGATGATTGTGATAAATTTTCTTCTGATTTAATTAGAGCTTCTATATATTTTTTAATAAAATTTTGTAAGGTTTCTCTATACATTTGGATTTCATTATAATCTCTTAATTCTTCAAATGAATACTTACCAGATATTTTTTTTTTAATTTCTTTTATTATAAAAGAATAATCATTAATTTCTTCCATATGTTTCAATAGTCTTACCATTATTAACTCAATAGTTTCATTGTGTCTTGTTTTTCCAGAAGGACCTTCTTTTTTTATAAATAAATTACCAATATCCTGTTTTAATGAAGTAGATAAATTTTTAAATTCAGTATTTAATGTATATTTATTTGTGACCGCAACGCTTTCTAATAATTCAAAAAATAAATCTTCTGTTTTAATAACATCAATACTTTCAGTTTGATCCATAGCTAAAGATGCCATATATTATATAATAATATTATCTTTTTTTTATTGATTTTCTTATTTTCTTATTTTTTCTTTTTTTAGTTTTTTTATTTCTTCTTTTCTTTTTACCTCCTAATAATCCACCTAGTTTAAGTTGTCTATGTTTTTCTATTAATAGCTTCCATTCTTTATTACTGAAATGTTTTATATATCTATCTTTAAACATCTGCATTAATCCACTACTTCTATCTTGAAGACATATAGAATAAATTAAATGAAAATCATTGTCACTAAATTCACTGGTTTTCTCTCTATGAAATTTAAATTTATTACCTATAAATGTATATAAAATATTTTTATCTTCATCATCTATTCTAGTTATAAAATCACTATCATATAAAGGCAATAATGGATTAGATTCATTTGGAAGCAATGCTCTTAATTCACAAAAGTTATCCCTTCCTAATTTATAAATATATTGTCTATATCTTAAATTTTCTTCTATTTTCTCATTATTATATTGTGCTCTACTTTTTTGTAATTCAGTAGATTTTTTAGTAGTTCTTATTCTATCAGCAGATGGAGCTGGACTACAAGAATTTAAAACAACAATTCTATTATTATTATTTTCTTTTGGAAATTTAGAAATATAATTTAACATATCTTGAGTAGTAATTAAAGAAGTTTTGTCTGAAATCTCTCTAGAGAAATTTTTTCTAATTAAATCTCTGTTAAAAATTTTATGTGTTTTTAATCCAGAACGCTTATATATGCTTGCTTGTCCATCTATAGTTTCAGATTCGACTATATCATACCCATCATAATATCCCATTGGAAATGGTAAATATGAATGAGAATCTTTAAAATTATTTACAGTAGGTAAAATATATCCATTAAAATCCAATTCTTCCTCGTCAAATTTTTGAGATTGATTATAAAAATTATCACCAGGATAAAAAACTTGAATATGATTTAATATTTCATATCCATATTCATATTTTAAAGAAGTTGTTCTAGTCATAAAATTAACATAATCATCATAATGTTCAGCACTCATCACTATATATTTTTCATTTCCATCGCTATCAACATATTTAACTCTTCTAGGTTTCTTTTTATTAGGAGTTTCTTCGTCGCTTTCCGAATCATTGCTCTCTGAATAATCACTTTCCGAATCATTGCTCTCTGAATCATCACTTTCTGAATCATCACTTTCTGGTTTTACTTTTTTAGAAAATTCTAATGTGTCTCTGCTAGCACCATAACAAGTATGTGGAATATTATTTATAGGAGTAGATTTTGGCCAGTTTTTCTGACAAAAAAATCTCCAAGTTTCTGTATCCATATCTGGGTCTGTATGAACAACGTGAGTTGGCGGTGCTATAATAACTAATATAATTCCATCTGGTATTTTTCCAACTATATTATCATTATTTTTTTGAGGGTCGCCATGAATAGTTAAAAAAATATTAAAATTTTCATCATTTATCTGTGCATTTTGAAACAATTTAATATTATTGGTGTTTCTTTTTCTTCTTTTATTACTATTAGAATCTCGTGCTAATGATGCCATATATATTATATAAACAATATAATATATATTTACTTTCCGCCTAACCATACTTTTGGTGTTTCTGATTGAGGAGATGAAGGTTCAATAAAAAAAGATTTTCTTTTAGTTTTATTTCTGGTTAGTTTTCTTTTTATTTTTTTAGTAATACCCTGAGGTTTCCATCCATATTTTCTTAAATCCCTTTCAAGTCTCTTTTTTTCTCTAGTTCGTGTAGATTTATATATTAATCCTCCTATAATAAGGGCACTTGTTAATACTATAGGTATAATTTTATCCATTATATAATAATATAATATTTTATTAACTAAACCCAAATAGTTTATTCATATTCTCTACTTCTATTTTGTTTTCTTCTTCCAAAAATAGTTTATTAATAACATTATTATCTCTAATTCTAATAGTATAACTATTTTTAATATTTTTTCTGCCAACTCGTCCTAGAGCTTGTATCATTTTTTCTTGTGTTAAATTAACTAAATCTTTTGCCAAATATCCGTGGCAAAACTGATAATTAGTTCCATATATATAATCTGATGAAGCAATAATTAAATATAACTTCTGTTGTTCAGCTAATTTTTTCATAACATCTAAATATTTTACATCTGTAAATTTTGTAAATACCCCAATTCCCATTAATAGTAAGATTTTCCATTCTTTATTAACATCTAAACTAATAATTTTTTCTACATCTTCATCATCAATACTACTAGTAAATACATTGTCTGGTTTATCTTTATTATGCCAAAATTCATAATGTTCGTGTGAATTAGGAATATATTTAGAATTTAATTGAACCCTTTTAATTTTAGAAGTAATGTGTGCGAATCTTTTATTAAATTGTTTCTGAAATTTTAATTCTTGGTCGCTTTCTCTTCCACTATCTAATATTTTATCATTTATTTTAGCTAATCGTTCTTTCTCATCTTTCATAATTTTTTCTAATTCTGATTTATATTCCATATTCTCATCTATAATTTCTAAAATATTATCTAATTCTTTATTTGGTATGTTAGAAGCCTTTAGATAAAATAATGCCATTTTTTCAACATCATTAGTCATAAATATAGTTGGTCCATTAGTTAATGTATATGCGTCATTAGTAGTTATTTTAATACAAGAATCATATATATTTTTATTTTTTGAATAACTTTTAAATAAAGTAAAATCTTCTTCTTTTATAATTTTACATAATCGCAAATAGTATAATTTAATATTATTAATATTAATATCATTTATATCTGAAAAATATTTATCAATAGCTAACATAGAGGGTAATTCAATATTTTGATTAATATAAATTATAAATTCACATATTTTATTTAAATCTACATATCTTAATATAGTCTTATTTTTCTCTAAAAATCTAACACATTTTTTAAATGATATGTAATCGTCATAATATAAATGAGGAACTATAACTTTTCCTTTGGAATTAATCAATGGAATAGTTTTCTTACAATCATAACTAATTATAGATATAGTTTCTCCATTAAACTTTTGTTTATATTTTTCTAAAACTGGCATAATTTCAGTTTCATTTGGTAATGTAGCTGATGACAATATAATTTTAGATATAACATTATTTTCCCAATTCTTTTTTAATATATCATGAAAACTATGTTCTGAATAATCCAATGTAATAGTTGGTTCATCCCAATACCATAATAATTTAGATTCATCATTAAATGCTAACATATAATTCATTGCGGAATAATATGATTGAATATCAGTAATTATTAATTTTACTTTTTGTCCCTGACTATTATCAACTCTAAAAACACCACCAGTTCTTCTATTTTTAACAAAATCTTTAGCTGCAAAATAATGTAATTTTATATTATCTGGAGTTTCGCAACCAAAGGCAATAGCTATAGGAATTTCCATAGAAATACACGATTTTGCTAATTGTAATCCAACGTGTTTAGCCGCACAAGTAAATATAATACAATAATCATTTAATAAACCTAAAGGTGATATAGTTTTTCCTGTTCCAGTCGGTGCTTGATACAATACTAACTTAGAGTTATTATTTTTAAATACATTAAATAGTTGTTTTTGATGGTCGTATAATGTAATATCTTTATATCTAGATAAATATTCATTTTGTTCTATATACTCAGATGCTTTTTTCAATAGTTTAATTTTATTAATACTATTTTTAAAGATAACTAAAACATTATTAACATATTCTTTGATATATTTATTAAATCCAATAATATTGTATTGAATTAGTTTATATAAAGTATAATAATATTTGGGTTTTTTATTACTTAAATAACTTTTTAATAATTTTATAATAATATTTTCATAAATTTTATCGTTTTTTAATATATCCTTTTTATTATATTTTGATATTCTTATAGAATCTGCCTTTTTCATTTTTTTGATATTTGTCGAATTAATATCTAGATTGTAATCAATATCATATTTTTTATTAATTTTAGTTAATACTTTTTTATAATATGTATTGTAAAAATACATATGAAATTTATCATCATCATTTAATTTTAATAATTTGATTAAAGATAAATTACTGTTATACTTATCATTTAAATTATCATTATTATTTATATATTTCAATATAAACATCTCTTTTTGATCAAGAGGTATCTCCAGAAAATCCCATTCTTCTTTTGTTAATTTTTGCTGAGTTAAATTCATTAAATATTAGTATAATAATTATTACTATTAATTTTTAAATCAATTTAATTTCCTAACAATTTAGAATTAAATAATCCTTTTGATTTATATTTTAAGATGTCTAATTCTTTAGTAGTAGTAGGAAACAATTCAAATCCATATATATCTTGTAATAACAACCATTGAAATAATCCTCCCCTATAGACATATACATTTACAAATCCCAATGATATTAATTGATTATATTTTATTGTAATACTTTTATCTGTAGAATTACTACCATATATTATAATTTTAATAGATGGATTATTAATATAATTATTTATAATATGTTCTTCTTTATCTATATCTATAGTATTTTTTATTAATGTTTTTTGATTATCCTTAGACAAAGTATTTATTATTAAGTAATTTTTAATGTTATTATTCATAATATATTGTATATCTTCAAAATTAACAGTTTGAACCGATGAAGTTTGTCCCATTTAATTAAATAATATTTTATATTTTTAAAATATTATCTCATAAAATTACTTATTAGCTTTCCATACTCTAATAAAATCCCAATATGGGAATTTTTCAGAAGAAAACTCTGATTTTGTTATGATAGTTGATTTATTACTACCATTTAAATTATTTGCTTCCAATACATTTTTAAATATACCTTCATTTTTTATATCTATATTATCATTATTATTAGATGTTATTTCTGGAAGCATTAACATATTATTTTTAAATTTTAACCAATTATTATTCCAATAATCTTTACTTACTTTTAAAAATTTCCAATATGGAAAATTAGGCATATCGTATAATTGTTTGTTTATTGTATAATTATTGTTCCATTCAAATTTAAACGGTTGAGGTAAAGTTATTTGATTCCAAGGTAATATTGTTTTAAAATTAGCTACACTATTATTAAAATTTAAACTATCTCCATTATCTAAATATACCTCTGTATGACTTAACATTCTTTCTTTAAAATCATTCCAACATAACTTTTCTCCTGGATATTTTGGAAATGACCCATAACATAATTCATTTGTATATATTGCTCTATTATAGTTTGATTTTGGATTTCTTTTAAATGAATCAGCTTCTGATTTATAACTTAATATATTGCGTTTATATTGTTCAACTGATACACCACCTTTAGAGTTATTATACCAACCTTGACTTATTCCATTTCCTATATATTTAGTTCCATGTTCTGGATTTAATTTACCTTCTTTTGAACATCCAGTTAAATTATATACTTTATTTAAACATTCTAATGGTCTTGGATTAAATTTATCCTCACAAGGATCTATTTCCTCTCCAAAACATAATTTATTATTTTGATTTACTATTTTATATTTATCTTCATCACCTCCTTCTTTGGTTAATTTAAAAATTCCTTTAAATAAATTACCTAAATCAATATAACTCATTTTATTCCATTTTTTTCTTTCTTCACTTATATTTTTATTAGATTCACTATATCTAGTATTTATATCTCCAGTGCAAGTTGATTTTTTCCATAAATCATTAATACATTTATCACTATGTCCTATTTCTGGATTATTACCTAAAGCATTTTTACCTATACAAGGAAATTGTTCGCCTAAATCTCCACACATATCTGATTTTATTAATGTTCCACCTTTATAACTTTGTCCTAACCAATTACATTCATCTTCTGAATATTTTGGAATATAACCATCTCCTTTTTCTTTAGCAGGCATACCTTTTTGTGTTATAGGACACCAGCCACATACTCCAGTTGCTTCTCCGCAATCTTTAATTTTACCACATTTACTCCTTTCTTTCATTTTTGTACATATATCTTCTGTGCTTGCTCCAGGAGGAACCCATCCAGATAGACATACATCTGTTATTGGACCATCTTTATCTCCATACATAACTCTATTTGAACTATGACAATATCCACAAGAAGTATTATCTAAATTATTACATATAGAATCTCCTGAATTAATTTTATTAAATGTTTTACATTTTTCTATATTTTTAGTTGTTTCATTTTCATCTATAGTTCCAGTTTTTTTCTCTTCCTTTAATTTTATATCCATTCCTTCAACAACTTTAATGAATTTAGTAGCATCATCTAATCCTTTTTCAAATTCAGGTATTTGTCTTCCTTTATAATAATTTATTTGGTCTTTAATGAATATTTTTTCATTTTCTTTTTCACCATCCATATTTTCTTTTAAATTATTACAAATATAAACTATACTTAATATACCAATAATTATTAGTAATCCTAAAATATATAATTTCATATAATATAAAATTATATAATTTATTAATCTAAATAAGTAATTTTTATTTTCATAGAAGATGTCACATTTCTATGTCCTTGTCCTCTACTATCTATTCTTACAGTTATAGAACTAGCTTGAATATATGGCTCTGGAAATATTTTTTCATCGGTTGATTTTTTACCTTTTGATCTCCATCCTCTAACCCTAGGTAACCAACCTCTTCTTCCAACTATTGTTCCTTTAATATATTCACCATTTTCATTCTTTAAATAAACATATGATGGTTTTGTTTTATTTCCCCATCCTTGATCCTTGCTAACTTGTTCTACTTCTATTTTTTTAATTTTTACAGATTTACCTCCAGAAATATAATGAGTTTTTTTATATGATTGATAACCTCTATAACCAGTCGCTCCTCTACCTCTATTCCAATAACCATTGTTAGTAATTATTTTAGTTTTTTCTTCTGGAGGTGGTTGTTTATATTCTTTATTTTCCCATATTTCATATTCATTATAACAGTCTCCTTCTCCAGTCATTTGTTTTGTAGCATAACAATAGTCCCATCCTTTTTTACCTTCTCCAGTATGACCAGGCACTTTTTCGAATGATTTTCTTTGCTTACATTTTAATCCAGGTAAGCATTGAGAATCTCTGTCACAATCCCCTTCACCCGGACCTAATAATCTATCTGTTCCTCCACGGTTACTAGTATCTTTCCAAGGTGGATTGTATAGTCTTGGTTTTCCTTGTCGTGAAATTAATGGAGATTCTCCTATAATTTGTTCTCTACCATAAGTATTCCAACAATTTCCTTTACCGCCTTCACTACTTAAACCTATATCCATAATAGCGTATTTGCACCCATATTTTGAACCATCATTAAAACAATTATCTTGACATTGTTTTGCGCTAAAGTTAGATGAAATTTTCTTTTTTTCAGATACCATACAACTCATTTTTTCTACTACATTAATATTTGATATACATAATAAAATTAATATTATTATTACTAATAATAGCATTACATTTACATATTTCATAATATATATATCTTATATTATAAAATTACTTATTCACATTTTTAAAATCATCTCTTAAACAAGGTTGTTCATTACATCTTCTCCATTCTTTTAATTCTCCACATGTTCCTCCTCTTTTTTCATGATATATTTTAGTTCTAGTTTTATATTGTATTCCTCCATCGCATTTTTTATCACAAGGACCATAATCACTCCATTCACTTAATACACAATCTCTAGGTTTAGGATATTTACTTTTTAAATCAGCTACTATTTTTCTACAGCTATTGCCACAATATGTTAATCCTGATTTACAACTTTCTAATATTCTTAAATTAGCTTCATATACACGTCCTTTTTTATCTCCTAACCATCTCATTCTATAATGTGTAGGTTTAATATCATCCCATCCAAAATATTCTTTTATTTTTATAGTATTATTTTTAACAGAATCTCTAGTTAATTCTCCACTACCATCATTTATTGATGTCCATAATACTGATACTAATCCATTTTCTATGTTTATTGGATTACCTTTTAAAGTCCATCCATTAGATGTTAATTCTACAGTATCTCCTACTTTTAAAGGTTCTGGAGGGTCAGGTATTTTTCCATAACATAACATTGCTGATTTTTTCTTTTTTTCATATTCATCTTTATTTAAAACTGATTTATTAGATTCAATATTCATTCTTTTTATTTCTTCTCTATAAGAATCATTACTTCCATTTAAACTATTATTATACCATTCAGGGAATTCATTTCCATCATTTAATGGATATCCATTTCCTTCTTTACTACAACCTTCTTCCATAAATATCTTTTCCTTACATTTCATATTTGAACCAAATCTAGATTCACAAGGATTTAATATTATATTATCTCCGTAACATTGTTTAGTAAATTCTTGTGCTGTATCATAATCTTCACTATCTCGAGCTTTAATAAATATATCTTTCCATTTATTAGTTAAAAATGAATATGATTTTTTAATTTGTCTTAGTGTATTCATATCTGTATCTGCTATTTTTTCATTAGTGCAACCTGAATTTTTCCATATTTTTTTAATACAATTTTCACTATGAGGACCCGACGTTTTAAATGGCGTTACACAAGGATGTTGTTCTTGAAAATTTCCACATTTATCTCCGGACACTAATCCACCTACATAATCACAAGAATCTTCTCCATATTTAGCTACTATTTTTTCACCTATCTTTTTGTAAGGAACTATTTTACCAGTAGTTGGACAATAAGCACATTTATTAGCTATATCTCCTACTAAATCGCCACATTCAGTTGCATTAATACATTCTTCTTGGTCTTTTTTCTTTTGACATTCAACTTTATTAAGAGACCATTTATCTTTTGGACAAACATCATCAAATGGTCCATTTTCATCTCCTTTTGCGAAATTATTAGTTGAAGAACAATATCCACAACCAGTAGAATTATCTAATTCATTGCAACTTTTAATATTTCTACATTTTTTCATTTCAATTCCAATATTAATTTTATTATTATTAATATTATCATCTACTTTTTTTGTAATTAATTTATTATTATCATTATCTAATTTGATTATGTTTGAAATAGGTAAATTTCCTATAGGAATATCAGAATTAATATTAGATTTTCTGTTTTCATAATATTTTTCCCAATCTTCTTCTTGAACATATTCTTTTTCAGATATATTATTAAATAATTCTTTTTCTTTTTCTTTTAAACATTTATAGATTAAAAATATAACTACTATTACTAATAATACCCCTAGAATTAATAATATCATATATAATTACAATATATTATATTATTAGTCAAAAGAAACAACAATTTCTACATGTTCTTTTTTAATACTTTTGGTTGCTGACACAGATAATTCTTCTCTAGTTTTTCTTTGAATCTCTTTAGTCACTTTTCTTTTCTTTTTATTTTTAGATGTGCTATTTCGTTCAGTCATATCTGCGTTGATGTCATCTATATGTTTTTCAATATAATCTAAAATCTTATTTTCTAAAATCCATCTAAAGAAATTTAATTGTCCTAATGTAGTTTGTATTGCATAATTATTATGAGGAATAAATATTCTTTCCCATCTACAAAATGGATCAAATCTTTTTTTAGAATATGCTCTTAATTTTAATTTATATTCTAAATACACTTTGAATCTTTTTTCTTTATTGGTTCCTTTATTCAAAATATATACAGTAAAATATTTTTTACTGTAATTAGTAGCAAACCAATCAATAAGTCTTAATGATAATTTAGATTCTCCATTTATAATTGGTATAATTTTTTCTAAATTTTTATCTTTTTTGTAAAATTTTAATAAATTTTCTAATAATAAAGAATTTTGGGTAGTATATTTTTCTGACATATAATTATATTAATCACTCAAGTTTTAAATTCTTTTGTCTTAAGTATTTTTCTTGATTATTAATATCATTAATATAATTATTGCCTTTTAAAAAAGGATTTATGTTTGTTTGTATTATATAATCTCTATTTGCTTGTTTTATAATACATTCTTCTCTATTATTTTTTTCTCTTAAATTACTAATTTTTTCATTAATATTATCCATTACTTCTTTTCTCATTGATTTTTGTATCTTTACATCATTATTATTCCAAGTTAAATAATTATAATTCATATATATATTATTATAATTAGTTTTTTTTAATTATTTTCATCTGCTTTATAAATTTAAAATCATTATCATCCATTCTTCTTTTTTTTATATTACATTCTAAACAACTTATTACTACATTATCATTATAATGTCCAATATCATTATTTAATCTATCTAATGTCCATTGTTTTTTCTCTCTAACATTGCTATATAATAAAAGACAATTACATTTACAATAATAACATTTTAATTTCGATATTAAAAGTTTTTCTATTAATTCTTCTTGTGATATTAATTTATCTATATTTAAAATATTTTTTTTTTTATCTTGATTTTTATAACCATTTATTTTATTTTTTAATTCTTTTTTAAGAATTCTATCACCATCAAAGGATTCATTTAAATATAACATATTAATATAATTTTGATGATAAAATGTATTTAATAAATTTCCACTCCAATCTTTTGAAATGCCTCGTTTTTTATCTTTTACATTTTTTATTGCTTCAATATTTCGTTTTCCAATTATTTTTATTTTTTTCATAAATATTATTTATTATTTAAATATAAAGATATAATTATAAATTATTATTTATTTATTTATATTATATATTAAAATAATATAAATTTATCGCTATAATATATATATATGAGTAAAAAGAATAAAGACGATGATTGTATTGAATTAAAAAATATAAAATATCAAACTATGTTAATAAATAATAATACTAATAAGATAAAATCTCCTACATTATCAAATATAGAGAATTTTTTGGATAAAGAAAGAAGTCATAATAATTTACAACAATGGTCTAAACTTAGTATAATGACAAAAAAAAAGAAATTAAAGTTATTTACAGAAATATTTTCTGAAAAAAATAAATTAAGTTCATCAGACAAAGATAAATTATATAAATATTTAATTAAATCATTAGAACAAAAAAAATTACAAAAAATAAAAGATGTTACTTATGATATAAGCAAAGGAGAAATTATAAATATACCAATATTATTGTATAATAATAATACTAATAAATATTACTTAAAAAATGAAAAAAGGATTTCATCATTAAAATCATTAGCTCCAAAATCAAAAAAAAAATCTAAAACTAAAATTAAAACTAAAATTAAAACTACATCAAAAAATAAAAATAATTCTAAAATGAAATCTAAGAAATAATAAAATTGATATAAATATATTTTATATAATTATATTAATAATCAATGGATATAAAACATATAAATGATTTAAATACTCTAACTGATATTATTGATACTATAGAACCTAATAATATTAATGAGTTATTTGAAAATACACATTATTATGATGATTTATTTGAAGCAATATATATATTTGTTGATGAATATATTAATGATAATCTAGAAACGTATAAATTAAAAAAATTTGAAGAATTGTTATTTGATAACATTTATAATTCAATAATAGAGATATATGATGGATTAATAAAAGAATATGATATAAATATTGAAGAATTAATTACTAATGTTATTCAATTTTATTTTAATAAAAATAATAATCATAGGTCTTTTTATAATTCACCTATTATTAATAGACCAGATGTAAAAATTATAACTGAAAAATTGGAGATTATTAAAAATAAGTATCAACCTGAACAAAAAAGCGATGATTGGTATATATATAGATATAATGGATTAACTGCTAGCAACTTATGGAAAGCTATAGATTCACAAGCTAGTATAAATAGTCTTATTTATAGTAAATGTGAGCCATTAAATATACAAAAATATAAAGGAGTTAATATTGGAACTCCATTTCATCATGGACATAAATATGAACCTTTATCTATTCAAGTATATGAAGATAAATATAATACAAAAGTAGGAGAATATGGTTGTATTCAACATAGCGAATATGAATGTTTAAAAGCTTCTCCAGACGGAATAAATATAGATCCATCTAGTAATAGATATGGAAGATTAGTAGAAGTAAAAAATCCTACTACTAGAGTTATTTGTGGAATACCAAAGTTAGAATATTGGGTTCAAATGCAACATCAAATGGAAATATGTGATTTAGATGAATGTGATTTTCTAGAAACATCATTTAAAGAATATGATAATGAAAAAGAATTTTTAGAAGATGGAGAAACTTTTAATAAAACTAAAGACGGAAAATTAAAAGGTATATTAGTTATGTTTGATGAAGGAACTTATGAATATCCTCCTTTGAATTTAACAAAAACAGAGTTTGATGAATGGTATGATAATTTATTAAATAATTCAAAAAAAACTTGGATACAAAATATTTATTGGTATTTAGAGACATTTTCAAATGTATTAGTTCTTAGAAACAAAAAATGGTATAAATCTGTTTTGCCCAAACTAATCAAAGTATGGGAAACTATAATTTATGAGAAACAAAATGGATATCAACATAGAAAATCTTCTTCAAGAAAAAAGAAAAAAATCTTAAAATTAGATGATAATGATAAACGTAATATTAAAACATTATTGAATAATTTACCAGATTCACCTGTGATAAATAATGATAAAATAATCATTAAAGTAAGAACTGAATCGTTCGATAATAAATAAAATATATAAAAATAATATTTAGAAATTATTTTATAAAATATTATATAAGCACTTATGTCAAATATTAAGAATCAAGAAGATTATGTTATAAAAAGAAATGGACAAAAAGAAGCCGTTTCATTTGATAAGATATTAAAACGTGTCAAAACATTAGGAGGAGATGAATTAAATGTTAATTATACTGCTCTATGCACAAAAATTATTGAAAGACTATATGAAAATATTACTACTGCTGAAATAGATGAATGTTTAGCACAACAATGCGCATCTTTATCTACAACTCATCCGGATTATGGAGTATTAGCTAGTAGAATTTTAATATCTAATCATCAAAAAAATACATCAGAAAATTATCTAGAAATTATTGAACAGTTATATAATTTTAAAGATATTAATGGTGATTCAGCGGCATTGGTTTCAAAAAAGTTATTTGATATAGTAAATAATAATAAGGATTTAATACAATCATGGTTGAAATATGAACGTGATTTTTTTCTTGATTATTTTGGATTTAAAACATTAGAACGAGCATATCTTATGAAAATAAATGGAAAAATTCTTGAAAGACCACAGCATATGTGGATGAGAGTATCTATTGGAATCCACGGAACTGATTTTGAAAATGTAAAGAAAACATATGATCTAATGAGTCAAAAATATTTCACACATGCAACTCCTACTCTTTTTAATGCTGGAACTCCAAGACCACAATTGAGTTCTTGTTATTTATTAGCAATGGAAGATGATTCTATTAAAGGAATTTATAATACATTATCTGATTGCGCATCTATTAGTAAATGGGCAGGAGGCATTGGATTACATATTCATAATATCAGAGCATCCGGTTCTCATATTAGGGGAACTAATGGAACTTCCAACGGAATTGTTCCCATGTTACGTGTGTTTAATAACACAGCACGCTACGTTGACCAAGGAGGTGGGAAGCGAGCAGGTAGCTTTGCTATGTATTTAGAGCCTTGGCACGGAGACATTTTTGAATTTTTAGAAATGAAGAAAAATCACGGAGATGAAGAAGCTAGAGCTAGAGATTTATTTTATGCTTTATGGATTCCTGACTTATTCATGAAAAGAATTAAATCTAATGGAACATGGACTCTAATGTGTCCAGATGTTTGTCAAGGACTTTCCGATACATATGGAGATGAATTTGAAGAATTGTACACAAAGTATGAAAGAGAAGGAAAAGGTATTAAAACCGTTAAAGCAAGACAATTATGGTTTAAAATACTAGATAGTCAGATTGAAACAGGTGTTCCATATCTATTGTATAAAGATGCTTGTAATCAAAAATCTAATCAAAAAAATTTAGGAACTATTAAAAGTAGTAATCTTTGTACTGAAATCATTGAATATTCTGATGGAAATGAAACAGCCGTATGTAATCTCGCAAGTATAGGTCTTAGTAAATTTATTAACTATCCAACTCATGCTTTGTCTAATATTAAAATTTATACTAAAGATAATTGTGGATGGTGTCTATTAGTTAAAAGTCTATTGAAATCTAGAGAAATACATTATACTGAAACAAAAATAGAGGAATCCGATTTTGAAGAATTTAAAAAAACTCATAATTATCCTACATTACCATTAATCTATAGTAATAATAATAAGATTGGAGGATATGATAATTTATTTAAACTACTAAAGCCTACTTTTGATTATGATAAATTGCACGAAATTACAAAAGTTGTCACTTATAATCTTAATAAAGTCATTGATGTTAATTTTTATCCTACTAAAAAAACTAGAAATTCAAATTTAAAACATAGACCCATTGGTATTGGAGTTCAAGGATTGGCTGATGCGTTTGCTCTTTTAGATATAGCTTTTCATTCAGAAGAAGCACAACAAATTAATAAAAATATTTTTGAAACTATATATCACGCCGCATTAGAATGTAGTATGGAAATATCAAAAGAAAGAAGCATTGGTATGAAAGAACTAAAAAAACTATGGAATGATAAACACTTTCAGTTTTTTGAAGAGTATTATCATACAGAACTTCATACAAAATTAAGGACTGAAAATCATAAATATTATCATGTTCAAAATGATGATGTTCATAAGTTATTAGATAAATATAAACCATTGCACAATGAATTCGTTTTAAAAAGCATGGATAATTTATCTGGCTCTTATAGTTCATTTAAAGGGTCTCCAGCTAGTAAAGGAATATTACAATTTGATATGTGGAATGTATCTCCATCAGATAGATATGATTGGAATAAATTAAAGAATGATATACAAAATCACGGATTGAGAAATTCATTGCTACTTGCTCCTATGCCTACCGCATCTACCAGTCAAATTTTAGGAAATAACGAGTGTTTCGAACCATTCACTAGTAATATTTATCTTAGAAGAACAATCGCTGGAGAATTCGTTATTATTAATAAACATTTACTTAAAGAATTAATTAATATGAATCTTTGGAATGAAACTACTAAAAATACTATTATTAGAGATACTGGTTCGATTCAGAATGTTCCTAATGTTCCTAAGAAAACTAAAGAAAAATATAAAATTGTGTGGGAAATTCCTATGAAACATATTATTAATTTAGCAGCAGATAGAGCCGCTTTTATATGTCAAAGTCAAAGTATGAATTTATGGATGAAAGACCCTACATATGATAAATTAACATCTATGCATTTTTATTCTTGGCAAAAAGGACTCAAAACTGGAATGTATTATTTGAGAACTAAGGCAAAAGCAGCACCACAACAATTTACAGTAGAACCTGAAAAAAATCCTAATTTAGAAGATGATGATGAAGATTGTTTAATGTGTGGCTCTTAAATAATCTATATATATATTATTATGACTGAGTTAAGATATGATATAGAATTATCAGATGAAGAAAAAAATCAAGTTTTTAAAAAACCATTAATAGTAGGAAGATGTTCTTATAGAAAATGCAGAATTAAAATTTATTTAGACCAAAATGATGGTTATTATAGACATTTCAATGATGGAGGAGGAATTGCTATTAAAAAAAAAGAAGATTATTTTTGTTCAGCCGAACATCTAATGCAATATTTAGATGATATACATAATAAGGAAAATGTTCCATTCATATTAAATATGAAAGGAGGAAAAAAGAAAACTAATAAAAGAAAATTTAGAAAAAAAAGAAAAACTAGAAAAAGAAAAATTAAAAAGTTAAAAAAAAAGAAATAAGAATTATACAATAATATATAATTATGAATTACATATTATTTATTCCTATGAAATGTAAAAATTGTAATTATGATTTTTATCCAACTTCATATAAATTTAGGGGATTCTGCAGTGGCGAATGTTATCATTCATATTATACTATATTTAATAATTATTCAGAAAATAATTAGATTAATATTATATAATATAATTATATAAATGTCAGATACCGATCGTAAAAGAAGAATAGAAGAAGCTAAAAATAAAAGACTAGAAAAAATTAAAGAAAAAGAGGAAAATAGTGTTAAATTAAACATTGAAGAAAAAAAAGTAGATGAAAAGAAAGCTGCTGAA
>TARA_B100001093_G_scaffold190718_2_pt1 | contig 17206 bp, 11 predicted proteins | sample TARA_B100001093 | Tara Oceans TARA_B100001093 (sample SAMEA2623116) | marine metagenome | biome: marine biome (ENVO:00000447); feature: surface water layer (ENVO:00002042); material: "saline water (ENVO:00002010), including plankton (ENVO:xxxxxxxx)" | depth 5 m
CCCAAATGTAACGCAAGGAAACCCTTTCCAAGTCGAGGTTGGTTTGATTTTTGGCGGCGGTATGGCCGGCGATAAGCCAGTTGAAATTCTCCGTTTTGCTAATCGAGTGCCACTGATGTATCAGCAAGGAGGCTGCTTACTTACAAAAGCCATCGAAAGTGTCGATTGGAGACAATATGGATTGGACCAACCGGGAGGAAAGGGTGTACCAAAGGGACCTGCTGCAATACTTGTGCACTTGGCAAGTACCAACGTTCAGTTTACTTCTGAAGCAAAAGAGGCATTGGCCGATAACGCTGAAGTTATGGAAGAAGCAAGAAAAGCGATGTTGGAGATGGGGCGAGGATTGCGAAAGCATCTAGAGAAGAAAAAGAAGATGGCTAAGACCAAAGAAAAGTTCGAACTCATCAATGACATCTTGCCGGCAATTGCTGAAAAGTCTGCACAAATCCTTGAACGCCCGATACCGGAACTCTCGGGGTCAATTACAAGAATCATGTCTGCTGTAATTTCCGAATCCACGACAGAATGGAATAAAGAAACCAAGCAAACCGATGTTGAAATTGTCTTGTTCAACTATACGAGCCGTGTTCGAGCATATACGATTCTCGTTACTTGGCCTGAAAAAGCAGGAGCGACGATGGAGAAAAATGAAACCGGTGGACGCAAAGAAGCGCTGGGCGTTTGGGCTTGGAAACTCGAATCGTTACAACCTGGTGAGAAAACCACGATCTCCTACAGCCTTGGAGGATTAGAGCGCGGTGATTGGACTGAAACTGAAATCTTATTCCGAGGCTCTCAAGACGTCATTGGTGCAACCAAAATGGATGAAAAGTTCCTCCAAGAAATACGCCGTCAAGAACAGATTTTGGGTGAAAGCGGCGTTGCAGAACCTGAGGCCGAAACTGATCAAAAACAAGCAGAAACCGTTGAAGAAATCAGCCAGCAAAAGGAAGAAAAAATGGAGCCGGCCGTTGCTCCACCGGATGGTCAGCGTACACTGTTTGGAGGTGATGTCTGATGTCAAGAATGCGAACACCAGAAGAAACAAAAGCAGCAATGCATGAGGTCGTTGAAGAAATGTATGACCGCATTGTCAAAGGAGAACCTCCTACCATGACGCTTCCCGTTCGAACCAAAAACAACATTGGCTTTGACAAGAAATTAGGCGTCTACAAGTATGGTAAGAAAAGATCTATTCGAGATGCAACCAGTCTTGGTTCGGCTAAGCAATTGCTTCGCGCCCTGCACGTTGTTGAATTCATCGAAGAGATGTTGGATGCTGGAAAATCATCAACCCTGAGAGAAATGTACTATATTTCTGAAGCGTGGGGTATGGGGAAGTTTGGTAGTCAAAACGAATCAAATAACCTTGCAGAAGATTTGGAAATCGTAACAAAATGTTTGCGAGAAGATTTCAAATTACGCCCTGAAGAAGATGGAGCTCGAATGATAGGTAATCTCACATTACGCGAAAGAAACCGACGTGGAGAATGGATGAGAATCAATGCGCGCGATGATGTTGGCGATTCAGGGTATGGCGTACCCTACAATGTAGAACTCGAAAAAATTGAATTGCTTGAGCACGACATTGATTTCATCATGGCGATTGAGACCGGTGGTATGTTTGACCGTTTGATAGAGAATGGATTTGATGAGGCATACCGGTGTGGACTCTTACACCTTAAGGGTCAGCCAGCTCGTTCAACTCGACGTATTATGAAACGAATGAGCGAAGAATGGGATTTGCCAGTTGTTGTCTTCCTTGACGGTGACCCATGGTCGTTCCGTATCTTTGCTTCTATCGCCTATGGAGCCATCAAAACGGCCCACATTTCTGAATATTTGGCCACGCCATCCGCAACATACCTCGGCATCACTGCTGACGATATTGTTGCCTATGATTTACCGAGTGATGATCTGTCGAAGAAAGATATTGAAGCACTGAATGCGGAACTTTCAGACCCTCGATTTGCCGACAGTTGGTGGCAAGATCAAATCAACATGATGTTGGAACTTGACAAGAAGGCTGAACAACAATCACTGGCAAAATACGGATTAGATTTCGTTACTGAAACCTATTTGCCAGAAAAATTAGCTGAGTTGGGATTAGCTTGATGCGCGCAAGCATTCATTGAGGATGAAGGCTGAGGGCTTGCTATGGCAGATGGGGCATCACCCAAGGCTCCTTGGGCCAAGCGCTTCGCTATTGCAGGGGCTCTTTTCCTCCTTGTAGGAGGGGTTTTGTTAAATTCACAATCGGATGGAATTGATTCTATCTACGACCCGCGAGTGATTGCAGTTGCCGAAATAGAAGGAAGTGATTCGGTAAATTTTGCAATGGAAAAAGGCGGATGTTACATGGCTATTGTGAAAGAGTCTTCGCCATCAATTGAGGTTACGTTGACGCCTATTGTTGGTGGTTCGGCTGCAGCGAGTGAATCGTTAACACCAAACTCATGTTTTTCAGATTGGGCTCCAATGGCCAGTGATGCAACAAGTTTCCAAATTCATGAGCAATGGATTGCTGATGAAGAGAGTGAAGTGACCGCTTCAAGCACGTGTTCTGAGGATTCTTGTGATGATTACACCGTTTGGATAGTCCACATTGAAGAAACTTGGATGTTTGGATTCTTGGAGTTTAGAGGCCTCGTGTTTGGTATTGGAATATGTTGTCTTGGCTTCATCTTCCTACCACTGGCAGGATTACTCGCATATTCGGCACGAAGTAATGCGATCCATGGAACAATCAAGGTCATTGACAATGATGGAGTCTTACTGGAATCTTATGAAAGTCAAGAAGAGTTGATGGCTGCATTAAAGGATACCAGCAGTTCATTGTATCAAGGTGCTGGAGAACAATCCGCACCAAATAATGTTGAGCAAGAAGACGGATTTGTCGACGGTTCAAGAGATGTCATGCAGGGCACAATGATGACGACTGAGCAAGTGTATGGATTCATGCGTGGAGATGTTCAAGAAACAATGCAGAAAGTCGAAGACCCGTTTGCAGATTCGCCAACACCGATTCGCCCCTCCGTGAAGAAAAAAGTAGCCAACACATCAGCTATTTCAGATTGGGACATGGGCGGTGGAAATCATGACGAAAAGATCACCCCTCGAGTAAAGCGCTCTCCGCCAAAGGAAGTCAAAGAGAAGAATTCTGAATCTGACGCCTGGTCGGCCTGGGATGATATGTGAGGTTGTGCTATGCGTGAAATGTATTTTCGATGGGGTGCAGGTATTCTCAGCCTCATGTTGTTAATTCTCCCATCGTTTCTCCCGCCCCCAGTCGTTGAAGACGGGGCTACAGAAAACGCAATGCTCCCCCCATGCGATGTAGATGAAGGACTCCCCTTCATTGAAAACGACGAAGTTACATGTTATTGGGGTATGTCTCAAGAAATCCTGCCACTTCCGAATATTGTTGATGCTGCAAATGTTGAAGTAACCATTTCGTGGGTGAAAAGCGGAGTATGGATTGGTATTGCTGAGGCCAGTGAAGCCAATAAATGCACTCTGGAAGATGGGTATTACCAATGTAACAAAGACTCTATCGAATTCGTAGCAGGAGGTCCGCTGTCTCAAGACAGTTTCACTTGGGATGCGACAAGTGGCGATTATCGGTTTGTTGCAGGTGGTGATGATACTCAGACTTTACAAGAATTTGACGTTGAATGGAACTATGAGGCCTCTCTGGAAGTCTCTCCATTACTCTACTACACCTTTGCCGTCTTGCTCGGTATCTATGCGAGTCTTGGGATAATGGGAATAATGCACCTCATATCGAGAATTGTTCCCGCTGAAAAAACAACCAAAGATGAATGAAAATTCAAAATTGGCTTACCAAATTGCCGAATAAATTCGCACTGACTCAGTTTACTTGAATCGACGCCTTCAAAGAGTGTCTGCCTCTAGGTAACTCCGAGTTGAGCAGTGTGGAAGATATTGATACCGCCCTAACCTTGCTTCAAAACAAGTTACGTCGCCAGATTTTGGAGAGGTTAGTCCGTGAACCTCACTATCCTATGCAGCTCGCCGAATTGCTCAATGTAAGTCAACAAGCTATTGTCAAACACTTGAAGGAATTGGAACGTGGAAATTTCGTTACTAAAATGAAAGTCGCAAGTGAGAAAGGCGGACCGCCTCGAACAATTTACAGCGTTCAGCAATCCCTCTCTTTACGAATAGATCTCGGCCCAGACCTCTTTCTTTGTGAACAACGACAACTTCCTGCAGGAGGCCCAATGCGACTCTCAAACCGATTGCCAAATACAACTGAACGCGTGGTTCAATCGGTCAGCGGTCGAAAGAAAATTTCTGTTGGAGAAGGAATGGCTCACATCCAACATTTGAACAATATTCTTGAGGAAATAGATTCACAGAGAGATGCTGTAATCGCCTTACATCAACATATTCGTAATCGTATATCTGCGGGGGTTGATTCGGACTTCGAACATTATGAGCAGCGAACGATGGTTCACAGTCTGATTGAAGCTCCTGAACGAAAATTAGACCTCACCGATTTGCGACGTGAATTACAACTTGGTCAATCCGAAATGGCAAGCCTACTCGACGAAGTACGGAATCGCCTCGAACGCCAATTATCAGACCGAGCAGGCCAAATTGTAGCTGTTCCGAACAACTCAAACCTGCGTTTCTGGCTCGGTTCGCTTCCCCACAAGAAGTGAAGTTCCACTTCAGCAGAGTTGCTATGCTCAATCTTCAGCGCCAGCCAAGACCGACACAAGAGATGATTGCTCAGCCTTTCGGTCCAAGACATCTTGACGACGTCCGCGACCAACAAGGTAAACTACACCGAACAGAGCAAAGGTCAACAGTATCACTGCAAATGGTAGAGCAGTCTTACCGACCACTTCACCAGCAACATCTAACATACCGCCGCTGGACCTCAATTCATTCTCAACAGGCTTGATGTTGTCACTTTCTTGTGTTTCCACAATTTCATTTGAAGGGTCAACAACAACATAGACACCGTGGCTACCAGCTGAAACAGGGTAGAGCAGAACCAGTTCTATTTCCTTGTAATCTTCAGAATCATCAGGAGCGAGAAGTGCGCCGATAACTTGGCGCATGACGATGCTCTCATCATCACAACCGTTCTTCTTGATTTCATTAATCGTATCCGTATCTGACGCATCCGAGTATTCGCACAAGACGATCTCAATGTCGGTTGCATGTGTATTTCCATCGTTACGTAGAACGACACGAACTGGGATGGTTGTGTCAACGTCTCCTGTATCGTCGGACACGCTCACTTCAGCGATGACCAAGTTAGGAGCACGCAAGCGAAGTGTGACGACGAATTCATTCGTGTCAAGGCTTTCAGCAGCCCATGATGGTGAATCGTCATGGTCGCCACCCTCGAGCATATTGCCCATCTTGGAAACGACCTTCAAACCGATACTGCGAGTGTCGAGTTTAGCAGATGGAGCAATCTTGACGATCGCAACAACTGGATAGGTCGTGTATGGTTCCATCATCGGCATGAAATATCGCTCATCGGATTCCAAGTATACACAGCGGTCACTCAAATCAGCAAATGCGATTGCTGGGTCGATTGCTGCATCTTCGTCTCCGGTAACGGTTTCAAGAGAGGCTACTGTTTCACACGGTTCCTCGGTAGTCAAATCTGTACCGATTTGCTTCACCAAGCGCCATTCAACAGACCATCCGTCAAGTGCGCCCATGCCCGGCAACTCGTTCCATATCAGTGCTTCACCATCACGGCTCGCAGTGTGGTTGTTGAGAGTTGGCCAGTCAGGGACGTTTCCATTGTTCGTGATGTTCATTTCAAACCGCACAATTCGTCCAGGTGCGGAGGTCTTAATCGCGTTGTCAACGGTTGAATCCATGCTGATTTGCATATCATAGAATTCCTGCACGTAGACAGGCATGCTCTGAGTGAAACGAAGACGTGTCAGCCGACCACTTGCATCAGGGTAGGATTCTTCCGAGAATGTCTGGAAGACGACCATGTAAGTACCAGCTTCTACTTGGTCTGGTATGTTCATGGTAATGTCGAAGATTTGGTCGGTATCTCGAGACAATTCCTTGAGCGTTTCTCGAGGGATATCAATGTCCCAAATTACGTCGACGCCTGCCGGGTCAGTAACACGGGCAAGGCGATAGTCGAAACGATCTGGTCCGTTACCAAGATTGGTAACTGTTGTTGGCAGAATGATTTGCTGGCCAGGATTAACCGGGAGAACTTCTTGACCGTTAATGGTCATCATATCTTCTTGGTCAATGTCTGCATCTGCAACAAGAGAGTAGACGTGATTGACATTGGTTGAAAGAATCTTCGAAGCAGAAATTCGGGGGTATCCATCGAGGTACGCCTTGAGAATAACCGCTGGACCAAGACCTGCCGATGCGCCGGTAGGTGCACAGACTTCTACACCAACTTCGTAGGTGATGTATTCAGCACCAGGCGGAATAGTCCACGCTCGAGGTTCGCTAAAGTCAATCGAGTTGCCTCCAGGTGCATTCGAAAAGTCGAGGTTAACAACCCAGTTGTCAACTCTCCAAGCGTCCATCGAAATGGTATCAGGCTTGACTTCTGGCGCGCCCGGTGTAACGAAGACTAAACTTCCAGAATCGAAATTCTTGGTGACGTCAATAGGATAAGTGACACATTCTCCTGGGTCAACATACTCGCTGGTATCGAATATTTCCATAACGATATTTCCTGTAGAACGAATTGATACGAAGACACCGAGTTCAAGAACATCATACGTTCCTTTCTCTATCGACTTAATCGGTTCACCCTCAGACCATCCCTTCAGATAAATTACGAAGGCTCCTGGGTCCTCAGAAGTTGGGACAAGAACCTCAAGGTTCTTTGTCACCGATTGTCCCGGGTCAAGTTCAACACTGGTAGGGAAGTTAACAGCCCAGTTGAATGGTAAAAGCCATTCTTGCTGGCCTTCCAAGGTATATGGATCCCAGAAGATAAATCGGTCATTCACGTTACCAGTGTTGGTAATCGTAATCGAGAAAATCGCAGTTTGGCCTTGTTCTACATCAGCCATACTGTGTGAAGTATCGAGATTGATGCCGTGCACGACGTCCATCAATGTACGAGTGACGAGGTCGGATTGAATGGCAGGGTCTTTGTACGATTTGGCAGTAACCGAAATATCTGCAATTTGATCCGCATCTGCCTGGTAGACCGATGGTGCACGAACTCGCATGTAGAACCGAATATCTTCTCCACCTTCGAGGAAAATAGCCGTGTCTGGCATAATGGTCGTGTGGTTGTCGGCAAAGAATAGGGTAGCCGTCCAGTTTTGTGGAACGCCAGAGATGTTGAGTCCGAACGTGTCAGCGACAAGATCCTTCGGACCAGGCGTTGAGTTGTTCATCGTCATGTTGTAAATCGTTTGTTGCCCCGGTTCAATGACGTGATAGAACGTTTCTCCATCTTGGAATTCGACATCGACTTGTCCAGTGAGCACGTGTGAATAACAAATCGTAAATCGGTTGTTATTGGCTTCTTCACTGCACTTATTGGTATCGGACCAAGCAATATGTGCACCGCTTCCCAAATCATTGGAGAATGCGGGAGGCATACCTATACTCGGCTGGCTGCCAGAATTCGGCCCAAGCTTATTGCTCGCCCATGAGGTAACTGCAACAGTTTCCCAAGGGTCCAATGCGGTGAGTCCAGGACCCGTAAGGTCAGTTGAGTTCAGTCGCGTGTAGAGTATCTCTTCATCTGCAGTGGCGTTTCCTGAATCGACCCAAGCGATGTGAATGTTGTTTTGGTCGTCAGTTAGAAGCGCTGGGAACACTGAGTTACCACCGAATGGACGGTTACCGGCAAGTCCAGAGTTACCTTCTACATTTGAGATTGGGGTGTCTTGAATTTTCTTGATTGCGTAGGTAGAGAGACCTTGGTCTGCTCCATCCCAAGCACCAGCGCCTTGCAAACGGAGTTTGGTGTAGAATACTTCGTAATTTACACCCTTTTCAAATCCGTAATTTCTGCCATCCATCCAAGCAATGTGAGTGTTACCTTTCATATCAACGCCGATAGAAGGGTGGAAGGAATAAGCGTCATCGATGGTTACACGTGTGTCGTTAACGACAACGAGGTGTCCATCAGCTCCAGCACCGGTGTCCTCAGCATATGAGCCACCAATGATCGAGTGGCCAGTTCCGCCAGGAGTCCATGTTGGGTCGTTGTTCATCTTGCCGTATGGGTCAAGAACAGACATGTAAATTTCACGAGAGTTGTTAGTAGAGATGTAGACCATCGCTTCGACGAGAAGAGCCATTGCGTTTGCGCCACCAGAGCCTGATGGGAATTCGTATGCTTGGCCACCCGCATCGGAACTTCGGAGGGTGTTGCCTGGGCAGTTACGAGTTGATGTCGAGACGACGCTGTTCGGGCATTGAACTAGATCCATAAAGTGAGATTGGATGTTACCTGCTCCACCGTAACCTTGTCCGTAGAGACCTACTGGAATAACACCTGCTGTAATACAGTTGTCGTGGGCTTCTTCAATCGAGGTGAGGTCATCTGCTTGTTGTGATGGGTCACCGTCTTTTGGACCTTCGTCAGAAACTGGAATCACAATCTTTGTCGCATTCGGGTTCCATCGGTGGTCATCTTGAGTAGGTGGGTTTCCTGGCACGTTACCTGATGCATCTTTCCACGAGAGGCAGGCCCAGTTGCTTCCTGGACCCCAGTCTTCTCCAGAGTATCCAGAGTAGGTGTTACCGTTGTAAACCGTTCCGGGTAGTTTGCGAATTCCACCAGAATCATCACCGGGGAATTGCCCGAGAGGAGTTGTTCGTGGACCAGTGTTTTGGTTCTTACCAGCGCAGTTACCAGAACTTGCAGCACTTGGAAGTGTGTTTCCTAGTCCGTAGATGGTTTCATAGACAGTCATGTTTGCAGTCTCAAGCATTGGTTTAATACCTTGGAAGTATCCTCCAGATGCAAAGTTACCGCCGTAAACAACGGTGCAGATATCTGCCCATTCTGAATACATCGAACCCGATGTATCGACAATGAAGTTCAATTCGACTTTACCGCCACGGGTATCGTCCCAAGCGATTTGGACGTAGTCGTTTGCATCGACAACAACATCTGGGTGACCTTTGTGGCCGATAATAGGGGTGAGAAGCGTGTCATCGAAGTTGGTAATGACGGACCCCGTGCTGATATCTGGGCTAAGCATGGTGTAGTAGATTTGAGGTTGATTGAAGAAACGACCCAATTCGTCATAGGAATCTTCCCAGACAATGTGGACACCGCCTTGGCTGTCGATATCGATGGCAGGCCAGTCGCGGTTTTGTGCGCGGCTTGAAACAACGTGGTCATCGATTGCAGAGAGGGTTCCATCGTCGGATGCCGACCCGTCCATTGCCGCTGCCCACGGATTGAGTACCGTGTAGACAATTTTGTGTTGTGCAGACTTATCAGCCCAAACAATGTGGACCTTGTCGTTATCGTCAACGACCATATCAGGATGCCAAATCTTGTGGAGTCCAGGATTTGTAATTTGGGTCGTGTCAATCAATGTTTCACCACGGGGTGAGATCATGGAATAGTAAAGGTGAAGGTTATTTCGAGTCCAAACAACGTGAACGTTTCCTTCACTGTCAGAGCCAACTGCAGTTTGAGTATCTGCGGCAGTTCCACCATCAACAATTTGAATTGCTTCGGTGATTACAACAGTGTTTGCTGTGGCAGTTAGAGTCGCTAAAAACAACGTCGAGAGGACGGAAAGCAACATAATCGATACAAGGCTGACTGACTTAATTTTTTGACCCATAAATACACATCCAAGGCGAGCGTAAAAAAAAGCACAATCTCATGCTACTTAACCGCGACTCTTTCATGTCATTTTCCAAAAAAAGAATTTGGATAGTGAAATCAACTGTTCAAGCCCATTCAGAAGGGTCAAAACCTGACCCGAAGGACATCTTTTCATCGAACTCAATTTCATGATGCGTGGACTGGTCTGGCCCGTTATTCATCGAAGACGGTGTGTCTTTGCCTTCCTGTTTTGCCTTGACCCAGTCATCGACTGGCCCGGGCTTTCCTACACCTGGCCCGTGAGTGAATTTAATCTCATGAATAATACCGAGTTTTGCCAACCAGAGTTTTCGCAATGTGTGCATGAACTCATTCTTTGACAAACCATCAAACCACACGGGAAGGCTCACATTGAATGCTTGAAGTGGACCGACTTTTTGATCTCCTTCATGTCCCATGTGAATGCCCCAGTCAACGCTGGTTCGAATGAGTTGAAGGCGGACATCGTGAATCCACTCCAACCATGCTTCTTTGTCTTCTTTCATATGGTTGGCCATCTCTTTCTGTTGGCCTACATCGACACGCGTCATGCTTGATACAGCTACAAGATCTCGGCCCTTTGGAATAACGACTGCGAACATGTGGCCTTGAGGTCCTTGAGGATAACGAATAAGCAAATGCATCTCTGCCCGAGGGTCTTTTTGCTCTTTTACAACGAGCCGTTCTTGTTGAACCCATTGTCGGATTCTATTCATCGCATCCCTCTCTGCCATGATTACGGCAAAACCTCCTCCCGTTTCAAGCGTACTGTTGTGATTGGCGTCGAATTCCAACCCATATTATTCAACGAGAGCTGCAAACCGAGTGATGTATGCCTCAAGTTATGGCTCTTATTTCAATGCAGAAGGTTCTCGTTCTGACGGCCAGAGAATCCACTCTCGTGTTCGTAATTGATACATCAGAAGCCAGCAGAATGCTGGAAGCGTTGAATACATCAAGATCTCTTGTAAATTCCAGGCCCATGCATCAAACCACCCGTGAAGCAACCAGTTGTAGGGCCACAACGGCTGGACAGACCAAATGCCCGAATGAGATGGCAAATCGAGAAGGATATGAGAGAGGTATGCAATTCCTAGGAGAGGTGTCCACTTGAGTCGCCAAACCAACGGCAGAATGATGAGTGCCCAAAAAAACAGACTATGGCTCAAATTCCAGCCGGCCCAAGTCCAGTGATCGAGTATCCACGGATTTTCATAGAATGCTTCCGGCTTTGGGTACCAAAGAGTGCTGTCGGTCTTGAATCCCAAATAAAGGTAACAAGGAATGTTCAACAAATCTGGGCTCATTGAAGCAAGCGCGCCTTTGATTCGGCGATTCTTGATGCTCTTCGGAGCACATTCCCCAATAAATGCGCCAACAAGTGCATGGAAAAGTGTATCCATACACACTGCGAACGGTATTCAGTTGATGTTAATTTCCCACACACGGATGCGTGAGGTCGTCGACCAACACGTTACTTCACAAGAGGGTAAGGCAACCTTACTTGGATTGTGTTGGGGATGGCGTTGACTGCATAACGACGGGCATCTGGGGACTGCTCGGCTGTGATTTGTACACAAGGAAGCCCAATATCCCACAAACTAATGGTGCGAAAAAGAGGGGCAGCAGTTCGGTTATAAATTGTTCAAATGCTAAAAGTGAGAGTCCCATTAATCCTAAGATATATCCCACTACATTGGTGGCTGAAAACAGCTTTTTGGTTTTTGACATTACTCGGTCCATGAGATATCAACTGGCTAAGGGGGCATATAACGCTGTGTTTTTCGATAAAAAGGCGCGACGGAGGCGCGATAGGCTGCCAGTTCAGCGAATCGCGTGGGTTGAATCAGAGGCGAAACCATGCATTCGGTTTCAGAGCTTATCCATCTCGTCGTTGAGGATTTTGAGAGCTCCGCGTAGATTTTGACGGCTCGTCTTGTTGAAGCGGATTCGACGAACTGCGCGCGTGAAATCGCACCAATCATCCCAAAACAGAGCCGATGTTCTGCCACTCAGCCAAAAGCACAGTAACGTCACAGTGACAAACGTTACCTTTGCCAAATTGTGATGAAGTTCAGATACACCGTAAATTGAATGCCAATCGAAGCCAATCAGTGACTCAACTGAGGAATGATACACGTTTTCAATACCCAATAAACCGATTGCCATAATCGGCCAGAACATGAGCGAGCCGAACATTGCTGCAAGGAAATGATAGGATGTGCGAGCATCAACGCCCTCATCAGTGGAGTCTCCAAGTAATCTTCCTACCGCAATTTGTGGAGTAAAGCAATACACAAACAATGGGAGAAGTGCAAGTAGGAAAGGAAGGCGAGCAAGTTTAGAGGCTGCTCGTAAGGGGTGAATACGCCGTAGATCGGTTCCTGATGAATTCAAATCTCGCCCATCGAGTCTTTGTTCTTGCAATAACCCAGATGCTGCTTTAGCAGGCGTTATCACTGGATGTGTAATGACTGGTAATTCGGTGTTTTCGATAACCTGCTGGTCGGTCAATTGAGGTTGCAGAAGGGTTCTGAAAGCGCGAGCTGATTCGACTTCCTGCCTCCAAGTTAACTCAGGATGGTTCGTTCTTCGAGCCTCTACATGCCCCATGAGGTGAAGCGCGTTGTATTCATCCCAATCATGCGTGTTTGGCGTCATAGGAACGAGTTGAAGTCGTAAATTATCCCGTAATGCGAAAACGTGTTCCGCTTCTGGCTCAACCCAATTCCCTTGGGAAACTGCGTTAACAAGTTCTGGAGAGATATCTTCCTCTTGAATGTGGAGGGGTGCGCCATATTCAACCCACACATCTGTTCTAAAATGGTCTCGCCGCCTAAAGTGTAAGCCAATCGGAACAAGAGCGGGAATCGGCCTGTCATTTGCCTTAGCAATCGCTGCTGCTGCAAACACTGTCCGGAAGGGGCCGGTGCGGAACCGGAGCATAGAGGAGTCGTTATGGCTGGTCCCCTCTGGGAAAAGAACGCAACCAAATCCTGCTGAGATGCCGGTCGCTAACATCATCAGTGAGCGACCGTTCAAGCGTGTCGCTTCTTCTTCAGAACAGCCTCCTCTGAGAAGTTCGGCTTTGCGAACAACGGGTTGAACTGCTAATTTACGAGTCCACCAACCAAGAAGAGGGCGAGTAACCAAATCATGGCGCCCTCCCATGACGAAATTCTTTGGATGCTTGAGTACAATTTGCAGCGGGTCGATGAGTCCGTTCGTATGCCAAGCACAACACAGATTTCCACGGTCAAGCGGGAGTGTTTCAACACCCGTCACCTCACTTGTACGGAATTGTACTGCGAGAATACGTCTTGCAATCCAGAAAGCGATGGTCGACCAAGTGTAGGAGCCGGGAATTTGCCCATCAAACGATGGCATTGGCGTGGACAATAACTTGTCCATTTTCATGTTTTTCGCAGACTTAGAAAGTACGGGTAATTCTTCTCCGTGGTGATCGGTATTGGCCTGACCTCCAGGAGTATTCATTGGTTCACCTCTTGTAATTTAGAGGAGAGCAGGGCAAATGCTTCGTGATCGGGTTCTTTGGTTGGAGGCGGTGTGTTGGGCCACATGGCGTGAAGCGTCGAGCCACCATCTCCGGAATTTCGTGGGATGACATGCACATGCACATGAGGGACTTCTTGACCCGCAAGAGGTCCGTCATGTATACAGACGGTAAAATCCTCGGTTGCAAAATGCTTTGAAAGAATTCTCTGGACTTGCACAACTCCGTCAAAAAGGGAGTCTCTAATTTCATGATTTAATTGTGAAAGGCGTTGAACACTTTGCTTAGGAATTACAAGTGTGTGGCCATCTCTACGAGGAAATATATCCAAAAACGCGTACCACTTTTCCCCTTCAGCAACTTTGTGAGAAGGGATAGATTTCTCCAAGATACGGTCGAAGAGAGTCGTCTCGGCCATAGCCTTGCTACATGGTTACCCTTTTCAGTAGTTCACCGGATTTTCGATGAGACGCCTTATTGTGGAGGTAAAATCCAATTTCCAGTTTTACTCTTCCGAAGAGCCAATGTATTCACTTCTCCGATTTGATTCACGGTGTAGTGGTGCAAATGTTCTTCACTGGATTCAGTAAAGTCGGAACGGTGATGGCACCCTCGGGATTCTTCCCGAGCGAGGGCTGACTGGGCTGAAACAAGAGCGAGACGTGCTGATGCTTGAACACGAGCAATTTCAACAATGTTCGTATTGGCGATTAAAGAAGCCTGGTCAACGTGTATCGATTCGGCAAGAACACCCGCTGCCTCAAGAGAGGTGATTGCTGATTCAAGTTCGCCTGCACTGCGGTTGTAGCCCAGACCTGATTGGACTGCCTCACGCACCTTGGTCACAACATGGCCAATGCGAACAACTCCTTCTTCGGAATTATCAGAAACGGCGGAGTGGTCTGCGAGAGCTGCTGCTTCAGCATCGTGGGCTGTTTGCGCATTTGCAAATTTGCGATGCTTGACCCATTCACCTGCATGTGCTCCAGCAGCGGCGCCTCCAAGTAGAGCGTCGAGCATTTGGTTACCCGCTAAGAGGTCTGCGCCGTGGAAGCCTGAACAAGATGCATCACCTGCAGCGTACAGTCCCGTAAACCATCGGGACCAACTTGAGAGAATGGCTCGACCTGATTCATCAACAGTAACCCCGCCAAGTGTGGAATACGGTCGAGATTCAATTTCGATCGTTTGGCGACTCATGTCAATTCCTGTTCGTTGTTTAACACTACGGAATACCGCTTCCCACCAAACTGATGAGTCACCTAAATTGCGCGCATCGATGACCGGCTGCATTGCAGAGGAAATGGCTTGGCAAAGAGAATCTAATCCTCCGTCTCCAATCTCAATATCTGTGCCATTCGAATCATGCAAAGTAGCCCCATCATGGAGTAGACCAAGTGGCAAAATCATGTTAGTGTCTTTGATGCCAAGTGGCGTATGAGCAATGAATTCCATGTCTCGCAGTGGTACACCGGCTCGTAAAGCAAGGTCAAGTCCGAGTCCGACAGCGCCATGGCTGAATGAACCTTCAAATCCTCCATCGGCAAGGATGACGGCTTTTGCTTGCAGAGCAGCGATTCTTCCATTGACTAAATCAACGATGGTTACTCCGCTGACGGATTGATTGGTATGAATGAGAGAAAGCGGGAGATGGTCTCCACGCCGAGTTACGCCGTGCCTCATGCACTGTTCTTCCAGAACGTGTTGAATCTCTCGCCCAGTTGCGTCCCCAGCATCTGCATTTCGACCCATACCGTGACCAGGTGCTTTTCTTACCAGCGGAATACCATGAGCGTCGCGACGGAAATTTACTCCCCATCGCTCAAGTAAATCTACCTGGCGGCCTGCATCAGCAGTACGTGATGCTACGATATCTTGGTCGTTGAGAAAGTATCCCGCGCGAATTGTGTCTTCTCGATGATCCCGGTTATTTGACTCTTGGAGTGACGCAGCAACGCCTTCTTGACCAAGATGTGTTCCACTGCCTAAAGCATTGACAGAGATAACGAGTGTCGATGCTCCTTGCTTAGCAGCCTCTGCTGCTGAACGGAGGGCTGCTGGCCCATCACCAATTACGATTACATCCCATGCTTCCAAGGTTCCACATCCGGTAATTTATCGCAGGCGGCCATCATCCATAAGTAACGCGCTTGAACACCCTCTCATTTTGCTTATGCACAGTGTCAAAAATCAGTTGAAAAAAGGAATCCGTAATGCTCAGAATACCAATTTTGGCAGAGGTAATTCTCCGTGTGTACGTGCAGCCTCCAATGTTCGAATTCGTTGTTTTGCTTGATTGCCTGCAGCCCGATGAATCATCGTCCTTATCACTTGAGATTCCAAAACTATGCCTTCATCGTCACGAAGAATGACTTGGACGTCAGCAGGGCCTCGGAATGAACGGGGCCAAGCTACTCCAATCCAAAGAACAACACCCCGTTCAAGATAACGCGGCATCCAATCCAATGCATCTTCTTCGGTTGTATGGGATAATTGAACCGATTGTTGAGGTGGCGGGCATGCAGTTAATTCAAAACGATGATCACGCGATTCAGGTTCTCCGTTTGGTGTCAATACTTCCACACGTACGTGACGAGATTCAAATGTTTGATTGTTCAAGACGATGAAAAGATTGCCTGAGCCCTCATAGCAATTTCCTCCCAAAGCCACATCCATGCGCCACTCTGCTCCAACCATTGACGGCGTGCCTGCCAAGAGGTCGTTTTGTAATCGATCAAGAAGAAGAAATGCTTCAGGTTGCCATCCCCTTGAATGGGCGATAAGTCGCTGAATTGTTCGCCAGTTAAAGCGTGCTACTTCATCGAGAAGAAGAGATTCAAATCGGTCTTCAATAATGAAGGACTTGAGTTCTTGATGCGCCATGTCGGTGCTCAATTCTTCCTCCATGTGGAGGTGGAGAATGTAGAGAAGACGCTCAAGCGCCTGCTTGGTGATATGCCCAGGAATCAATGCTTTCCGAAACTGCTTTTGCCATGCCTCCCACTCAAGGAAAAGGTCAGGATCTAAATGAGCGACCAGTAAATCACCCAGCACGCTAGCTAATTGAGTTGGGTGGTGTGTGGGTGCATGGAAAGCGATGGAGGAAAAGGGGTCGCCAAGTTGCCGAATAAAACCGTACGAAAAAATCCCGTGAAACGATTGAGCAATACCAAGCGTCATAGCAACAAGGAGTGCAAGGTTCCAAGCAAGAGAATTCGAAGTAACTGCAGAGGCGAGGATGAGGAGCGTAACTGTCGATGCAGAAAGAAGGACGAGAACGGCGTTGTTTCGACGTTGGTCCCTCAAACTCTCCATGATCCGGTCCATTCCGGGCTGAGCACGAAGAATGTGCTTTTTGCCTACGCGAACTCCACCTTGTTCTCGTAGAGAAATTCTCGCCTGCATCGCCTGCCATGCAGATTCGCCCGCAATAACAGTAGGACTTGCTGCAACGAGGATGAAAGGGATAAAAATGAAAATCAAGCCATTTGCAGACTCAATAATTGGAGAGTGAATTACGCTGATGAAAGCGAATGTGGCGAGTGCAAACCCACTCAAGGTTCGCCACACCATGAGAATAGGATGTCGTGCTATCCGACCGGCTTTTAGGCGACGATTTTCCAGTGCTCTCCACTGATTGCGAGTGTTTTCTATGGGGTCTTCTGAATACTCAAACCCTTCACCATAAGGGTCTGGCAGCGGAATATAGGCTTCAGAACCATCCGATTTCCCACCTTTCCCAGACATTGCGCTCAAGACGAGACGGTGGGTCTCATAATTTGGCTCTTGCCTTTCATTTCGGCTCAAAGTTGGTGGCGGACGTGCCAGGATTTGAACCCGGGATCTTCGGCTTAGGAGGC
>TARA_B100001093_G_scaffold517954_1_pt1 | contig 17129 bp, 16 predicted proteins | sample TARA_B100001093 | Tara Oceans TARA_B100001093 (sample SAMEA2623116) | marine metagenome | biome: marine biome (ENVO:00000447); feature: surface water layer (ENVO:00002042); material: "saline water (ENVO:00002010), including plankton (ENVO:xxxxxxxx)" | depth 5 m
CCCGCAACCAAAAAATAAACAATGAATACAAAGATATAGCGTTTTTCCGATTAATAGCGTTCTATCAATATTATAAAAATTGCCGCGTTTATTGCCACGTTTTATCTTTGTGTGGTTTCACTTTGGTAAGGCCATGAATTTTTTGTAGAATCGCAAGAACATATACGATATAGCATATAGTAACGAAATTATTTTAGGGTATCTTACGGTGACTTCCTCTTTAAATCCTATCAGTAATGCCAATTTGTCGGATCAAGTTTATGGATCTGTTCGAAATGCTTTGGTGGAAGGCAGATATGAGCCTGGCCAGCGAATTACGATTGCGAGGCTTGCTAAGGAGCTTGGCGTTTCAGGCACGCCGGTTCGCGAGGCGATTTTTCGCTTGGTCACCGAAAGAGCTCTCGAAATGAAAGCGGCCACGGAAATTCGTGTCCCCGAAATGACGCCTAATCAGTTTCGCGAGATCCAGCGGATTGGCATTTTGCTTCAAGGCGAAGCCGCGGAAGTCGCGGCGCAAAATATCACGTCCGAGCAGCTTAGGAGCCTTGAAGGCATCCAGGAGCAGTTGGTCAAAGCTGCTGAGGAGGACCTGCCGCGCGCGACGAGTCTTAATCGCCAGTTCCATTTCGAAATTATGGTTGCTGCGGATATGCCAATGCTACTTGCGACTGTGGAAGCCACCTACGCGATGAAGGGGCCAATTATGAAGCTCTTCTCGCAAGAACAGCACAGGCAGGAGAAATTTGAACAAATTCACCATGACCATGAAGCAATTCTTGAAGGCCTGCGTACCGGGGACGGCATGAAAGCACGGCAGGCCATGGAATCTGATATTGGGGGTTGCGACGCCGTGATTGATTGGATTTTTGAACGGCAGCAAGCAACCGAAGCGGCCTGACTAAATTGACTATATGCTCTTTCTATTTGAGGGGCAGATGATGCGCAACGCGGCTATAAAATCTCTTATTTCGTTTTTTTGTCAGTAGGTTTATCAGATGGTATCCTATTATGTTTATCAACTAAAATAGGAACAAAGTGGCTTATTGCAGATGTTTTTTGCTCTTGATTTTTAACCAAGTTTCTGTCGTATTTGACTGAAGAGTTGCCAAGATTTTTAATTTAAGATCAGGAAAACACTTCCCGGCTGGGGATTTAAATATTGGTGAAGAATTCAAAATGCATTTAGTTATCTGCGAGATTTTCTGATGTTCTTGGCGGCGGTGCACCTCTTACCCTTACTTTTTAACGTCCAGGTGATGCCCAACTAACAGGCATTTTCTACAGGGTTGAGGTAGAAGCACCTGTTGGGCATCTGCAGGCACTTCAGCACGTATAACATGAAATAGCTGTGCTTCCGCCAGTAATTACTTTATTTGATCTATTCACAACAATATCCTCTGGTCACCATGGTCACCCCAACCAGTTCGGGTTTCCATTCTGGCCCCCCTGTATTCAAGAATTTCAAGCTCATGGAGGGTGTTGATTATCATATGCTGTGTCGGCAGGTCTTCCCAGCGAGCCTTATGAAATTTTACTTCTCCAATAGCAGTGAAAAGTCTTTCCGGGGGTGATGGCTTATCTGGATCCGGAGATAAAACAGCATACTCCGCATCAGCCTTCCCCCATTCTCCTGTTTTAGGTATGTATTTGTAATGAATAGTACCTCGGAGGAGATCTTCTTCGTGTTCATTAACAATGGGGCTATTTTCTTCGGGATCAATTTCTTTTAATTCTTTTAGCTTGAGATCTAGAAAGCGAAAACCCATCCAGCTTGCCGTACAATGTGTCTCGCCCCCGTAGATATTGGGTTCGGGCAAGTCACAATAAACCTTAGAGAACCCTAGCTGCTCTCTTCCGGTAAGTATTGGGTCTGTCAAATTTTCCCATAAAACCGTAAGAAATGGTCCGGTCGCACGGTCTCTGGTCCCATTGTAAATCACTGGAAATGTTACACCTAGGACATTGTAGCCTCTGCCCGCAAGCCAATCTATTTCTTTCATGAACGTCTCAAAAATAGTCACGACGGGTTCACCAGTAAGTTCAAATCCTGGTGGAAGAAGTTTTTGTAGTTGAGACGCATTGGTCAAAAAACTAACCGAAAAATTAGTGATCTTTCTCTTGTCAGTACTAAACGCAAACTTCTTACCGCCTGGTCCTTGTCTGGGCCCGCACATAGGTCCAAAATGAATGGGCATCATGTACATAGCATTTGGGTTTAGCGTATAAGTCATAAATTTCCTGCTCTTTCTAATAATATATAATATATGATATATTATCATTGACTTGTAGTCAACGCCGTCTTACCCTTCAGAATGTTGCTCAAGCGATATTTGTTAATTTAGAATTAGGAAAGTGCTATGAAAAATATTATGAATAAATTAAGGGTTATAGGGTCTTCCCTTGTCGCTGCTGTCGCCCTGATAGGCGCCGCGCATGCGGAGAACGACCTCAAATTTCCGATTGGCGAAGGCGAGTTCAGCTGGGACAGCTATCACCAATTTGCCAATGAACACGACTATTCTGGTGAGCAGATCACAGTTATGACACGATTTGCGGGTAGTGCTGGGGATGATATTTATGAGACAATGAAATATTTCGCAGAAGCGACGGGTGCCGACATTCGACACAACGGTACCCAAAACTTCAAGCAAGAAGTAGCGACTTCTCTCGAAGCAGGATCACCAGCAAATGTAACAGCTTTCTCGCTGGTAGGTTTTCTTGCGGACTTGGCCAAAAGGGGTCACATGACTCCGATCGATGATGATGTAAAGTCATATATTCAAAATACTTACGCAGCCCCCGATAGCTGGATTAAATACGGCACTGCGGAAGGCCCGGACGGAAAGGATCATTTTTACGGTGTCGTTTTTCAAACCTACATTAATTCTTTGATCTATTACGTCCCTGAAAACTTTGAGGATGCGGGCTACGAAGTCCCGAAGACCATGGAAGAATTAGATTCTCTGATTGATCAGATCGTTGACGATGGTGGAAAACCGTGGTGTGATGGCTTGTTTGCTGAAGGTTCCACGGGTTTTACAGCACAAACATTCATGGCAGAATACTTGCTTCGAACAGAGCCTATTGAGGTGTATGACATGTATGACAGCAACGAAATTCCAGTTGATGACCCCAGGGTCGTTGCCGCACTAGAGGGGTATGGAAAAATGGTTGCCAATGATAGAAATGTTGCAGACTTTGCTAATTTAGGTAGGGCCGATTGGGCTAAGGCGAGACAAGGTATATTCACCAGCCCGCCCAAATGCTACATGACTGCTACAATTGGATCATACTTGCCAGGGTGTTGTTTCCCAGACGATAAAAAATACGGCGAATGGGACTTTTTCTACATGCCGACCAAGGCGAATAGGCCAGATCTTCCCAAGAAGCCAATGGGTGGCGGCGGTCACTTTTTTACCATCACCAATGATAGCCCGGCAGCAAGAGGATTTATTAAATGGCTAACGACGCCTATTGCAAGTGAGTTATGGATGGCTCAGGGCGGCTTCTTGACAGCGAACAAGTACGCCAACAATGATGTTTACAAAGACAAGGCGATGGCGGCTATGAATGCTTTGATGGGCGAAGCTGACCCATGGCGATATAACGTAGGTGAGACTATGCCCGCAGCTGTTGGCGGTGGGGCCTTGAACAAGGCCATGGTGGACTATGTCAATGGCGAGGATGCCGCCACCTTGTTAAGAGGTGTCCAGGAGGTTTGGGACAAGAACAAGTAGTCGTAGACGCAATACTGATCTCGGGCCATCTGGCCCGGGATCATTTACAGGCAGAAAAGAGTTAATCAAATACGGATACACTAAGATGGCGAAAGATTTTACAATTCTGGTTGGTACTATCGGCCAGGGTCTGAATGTGAGTACGGATGGTGGTGAAAACTGGACCAATATACGCCCTGAAATTTACGATACACCCAAACTGAAAAATACATTACCGACAGAGGGCAACGTAAGGGCATTGTGCGTATATCCGGACAACCCCAAAGGGGTGTTGGCTGGTTCTGATGTTGGTGTTTTCCGGAGCGAAGACGGTGGTGCAACCTGGGAAAACCTGGGTGCCCCCACAAAGAATCTTGAGGTTTGGTCGGTGACTGTGGACCCCATAGATCCGAACACCATATTCGTAGGAACGCGGCCAGAGGGATTCCGTTCCAGGGATGGGGGGCGGACATGGAGCAAGCTTCATATGGGCGTAAATATGAATAGCCCTGTCACTGAACCTCCTTCGCCGCCCCGGACCACCTGCATGATCGTGGATCCGAGGGACAACCGCACCATCTGGGCCGGCATGGAGGTTGACGGAGTTTACAAGAGCCTGGATGGCGGCGACAGTTGGGCGCGCCTGCCCGACCTGGGCCCTGACCCATTCCAAAACGACATTCACGGCATGGCCCTGAAGCTTGGCGCCACTCCCGTCGTCTACTGTACCTCACCCTTTGGCATCGCTGCCAGTCACGACGAAGGTGAAAGCTGGGATTACCACTATTTCCCCGAGTTCCAAAACTCCCCCGTGTCCTACTGCCGGGGCTTGGTCTTCAAAGCTGACAACCCCGAAATCATGTTCGTCGGCAACGGTGACGTTATTCCTGGTACAACCGGTGCTTTGCAGCGTACAAAAAATGGCGGGAAAAGTTGGGAACAAGTACCTTTGCCGGTAGAGCCCAACTCGATTATTTACGGGATAGCTACCCACAAAAAGCTACCCGACGTCATCGTTGCAACCAGCCTTCTGGGCCATGTGTATATGAGCGAAGACGGTGGTGACTCTTGGAATAAGCTACAAAAGGAATTTGGCGAAATCCGTTCCGTGGCCCTGCTTCCCAAGATCAATGATGGGAGATAAGTTAAGATGAAACTGCTGATGATTTCTGGCGGGATGTACCACCCCTACATAGTAACCACACCGATCATTGAAGGCTTCCTGAAGGCTGCCGGTCATCAAGTTAGCGTTACAGAAGACGCTTCCGTTCTTAGAGATCCTGCTAACATGAAAGACTATGATGCGCTGGTTTTCAATACGCAACGGGATAACAGCTTACGTTTCAACCACGGACCTTTTACCTGGTCGGAAAACGAACAAATTGGTATAAAAAATTTTATAAGCTCGGGTAAAGGTTTGGTATGTCTTCACATCGCCTGTTATCTCCCGTACAACTGGCTGGACTACCACGACATTACCGGCGGGGGCTGGATCGACGGAAAAAGCTTTCATCCGCCTTACGGCAAGGTCACCGTGAACGTGAGCGATCCAAAACACCCAGGGGCCCGCGACGTAGCAGACTTCACGACATACGATGAACTTTACATGGGTCTTGCCGAAAGAGACGATAATAATGTCTTCATCACTGGTGCAAGCGAAGAGTTTCCGGGAGGGTCCGTTCCTTTAGGGTGGACTCGCAAGTATGGTGATGGAAAAGTTTTTGTATTTTTGCTGGGGCATGATGGGCAAAGTTGCCAGACCCCAGAGTTTCAGAAGATCGTTCTGAATGGTGTTAACTGGGTCACAGATAGGTAAACCAGGCAAAACATACGATAGACGAACTTACAAGGACAAAAAATAAATGAACTACATTTACAGAGAGTCGCAGAAATGAGCCCGGCGCTCCAAGGTCTGATCACTATGATCATCGGTGTAGGCGGTTGCCTTGCTTACTTCTTTCTCTTCAATCAGTTGCTCGACAAAGTCCTGTTCCCGCCTCGTGGCACGAATGCCGGGCGCAACATCAATCGAGCTAATATGATCCGGCCGTGGTTGTTCAGCTTACCGGTCATTTTCTTGGGAGGAGTCTATCTGATCTATCCGCTTTTCGAAACACTGCGTTTATCGTTCACCGACCGCGATTTGGGCGGTGCGTTTGTTGGTCTTGCGAATTATTATGAGATGTTCAGTCAAAAGAGATTCTCAGAAGCGATGCACAACAACGTATTGTGGTTGAGCGTCGTACCCACAGTATCGACCGTGCTTGGTCTTCTAATCGCGCAACTAACGGACCGTATTGTTTGGGGCAGTACCGCAAGGACGTTAATTTTTATGCCAATGGCATACTCGTTTGTCGGTGCCTCAATGGCTTTCATGCTGATCTATGATGGCCGCCCTGAGGTTGGGTTTTTGAACGCGGTCTGGATGCAGTTTGAAGGTGGGATATTGTCATTTCTTTTTCTGCGGATATTCCCGGCCACCATCCTGTTGGGTTTCGCTGCGTTGGCGGCGTATGCTTGCTACCTGTTCTTGCGCCCCTTCTTCATTTTAGAGGAACGAAAGGGCGGAACCATCACTGTAGTTCTGCGAATAGTTGCAAGCGCGATAGCGACCTATCTTGCTGTTATGGCGCTTCTGAATGTGATAGACGTTTTTACGATCACCTGGAGTTACGGCGAAGCTCAATCCTGGCTGAGTATACCGTTTTGGAATAGTTTCTTTCTGATGGCCGTTTTAATCTGGACCCAGACTGGTTTAGCCATGGTGATCCTGTCAGCGGCACTGCGCGGCATTCCACAAGAAACGGTTGAGGCCGCAATCATTGATGGCGCGACGCCGTTCCAGTTATTTTTCCGCATAAAGGTTCCACAAATCGTTGGCACAATTATTGTTGTGTGGACCATGCTCTTTGTGGTCGCCTTGAGGGTTTTCGATATTGTTTTTACGGGGACCTACGGTAATTGGCAAACGGAGGTCCTTGCAAATTACTTGTACCGCACGCTTTTCGTAGACCTCGACTCCGGCGTTGGGTCGGCCTCTGTGATCATCCTTTTGCTCATAACACTGCCGATTATGATATATAATGTGTATAGAAACCGCTAAGAAATAGGGAAGATTGAATATGGATGGGATAGTAAAAAATAATTCATCTCTCAGCAAATGGATCGTGCACATTACAGTCGCTTTGCTTGTCACAGTATGGGTGGCTCCGACGCTGGGTCTGTTTGTCTCTTCCTTACGAACCAATGCCCAAATCAGCGTTTCACCGTGGTGGTTATCGGTCTTTCCATTAAATATTAACGAAATACAACGGGCCGCCGATCCAGACGAATTTCGCAAGGCTGACGGTGATGTATTTATAGTCTCGGGCAATCTGTTTGGTGAGGAGTCTGCAAAGGAAATTATCGTTTGGGGCACCTCGTCACGGGCAATTGATGCTTATGTTCCTGGTGATATGGCCGACCTAGGAGATGGCGAAAGCATCACAGTTCAGGCTAACGGTGACTATGTCTGGCGCGGCAACGATGAACAGTTGAGCGGTCGCGGGCAACGCGTATTAGTAACAACAAGAGGGCCGCCCGAATTTACATTCGAAAATTATCGCTGGATGCTGTTTGCCAAAGAAAACACCGAGGGTGTCGCGAAGGCCTTCATCAACACGCTGACCGTGGCCATTCCCTCGACGATTATACCAATCGCGTTGGCCGCATTTGCAGCATATGCGCTCGCCTGGATGAAATTCCGAGGCAATGCATTGTTGATCACAGCTGTCGTCGTAGGCCTTGCCCTTCCGCCACAAATTATCTTAATTCCTATATTGAAGCTGCATTTATCCATCGGTATCGGCAAGAGCTATCTGGGCATGTGGCTTGTCCACTCCGCGTTCACACTGCCGTTCGCGATCTTTCTTTTGCACAACTACATGGCCGGCATACCGCGCGAAATTATCGAAAATGCAAGGCTCGACGGTGCGACTGATTTCCAGATTTTTATTAAAATCATTCTGCCGCTCTGCACTCCGGCTCTCGCTTCGTGGGCGATCATCCAGTTTCTGTGGACATATAACGATCTTCTAGGGCCTATGGTGTTTCTGCAAAACAACACCGGTGACAACCTGGTCCTAACACAAAAACTCACCAAATTATTTGGAATGTATTCTGAACGCTGGGACCTCATTGCGACGTCGACCTTCATTTCTATGGCGGTGCCGTTGGTCGTCTTCTTGCTTATGCAACGACATTTCGCGCGTGGCTTGCTGGCTGGGTCGATCAAAGGATGACCGATAAAAGAATTGAGAAAAGAGTGTTGCGACACATGGCGTTCACGGGCTGGGCCCGGCAGACGCACCGGATCGTAAACAAACAGGGAGGCCCTATTGACTGAAATAAAACTGACCAATGTCGAAAAAATTTTTGGAGGATCTGACAAAGTCCTCGAGGAAATCAATCTAGAAATAGAAAGTGGTGAACTGATCGTTTTGCTCGGGCCGTCGGGCTGTGGAAAGTCAACTCTATTGCGGATGATTGCAGGCCTTGAGACCATAACGTCGGGGACGCTGGAGATCGAGGGGCAAGTCGTCAATGATGTACCAGGGGCCCAGCGTAGTATCGCGATGGTGTTTCAATCCTATGGATTGTATCCGCACATGACTGTACGGAAGAACATGAGCTTTGCCCTCGAACTCGCCAAGAAACCGCGCGAAGAAATTAATGCCGCTGTCACACAGGCTGCGCGGCTACTACAGATGGAACCTTACCTGGACCGGCTGCCCAAGACGCTCTCTGGCGGCCAGCGCCAACGGGTTGCTATTGGCCGGGCGATTGTGCGGGCTCCTAAGGTTTATCTATTCGATGAGCCGCTCTCAAATTTGGATGCCGCCCTGCGGGTGGCCACTCGAATTGAAATTAGTGAACTCAAGGAATCGATGCCCGGAAGTACCATGATTTATGTGACGCATGATCAGGTGGAGGCCATGACTCTGGCGAACCGTATCGTGTTGCTTACACCTGAGGGTCGCATTGGTCAGGTTGGCAAACCGTTGGAACTATATACCCGGCCCAAAAGCGAGTATGTCGCCCAATTCATCGGCTCGCCTGCCATGAACCTGCTTCCCGGCGAAATCGTCGGCACAGGGGAGAAAACCACCATTAGGCTGGAAACAGGCAGGGTTGCCGTTTCGTCAACCCCAACTCGAGGTTCGGAGGAAGGCCTGAAGGTCAATATTGGGGTTCGGCCGGAGGATTGGGTGGAAACCACCGATGACTATATTTTTGAGGGCAAAGTGAAAATCACCGAGGAATTGGGTGATATGACTCTGCTACATTTTGGCCGGGCGCAGGGTAAGGATACCGTGCTCGCAAAGCTGCCGGGCATTCACCCCGGGTTGCAAGGCAATACGGTCAAGCTGACCGCCGAGCCACCCAAAGTTCAAGTCTTTCACAAGGGCGTTTCCCTTCATTACCGCTAGATAAATCGCAAAGTAAAAATCACAAAAGGAGACACGAACTGAAAGAAGATTACAAAATTCTGGTTGGCGTCGTATGCCAGGGACCGAACATAGACGCCAGCGGTGGTAATTCCTGGCATAAGCTACAAAAGGAGTTTGGCGAAGTCCGTTCAGTGGCCTTGCTTCTCAAGATCAACGATGGAGGAAAACTATGAGGCTGAAAGACAAGGTCGCTTTTATCAGCGGAGGAGCCAGGGGCATAGGCGAAGCGATGGCCAAGTTGTTTGCTAAGGAAGGGGCCAAAGTGGTCATCGGAGACGTGCTTGAAGAAGAAGGACATAAAACCAAAACCGAAATTAATGAAACTGGCGGTGAGTGTCTCTTCCTTAGGTTGGATGTCACCAGCGAGGCTGAGTGGCAGCAGGCCGTGGCGGCTACCCTCGCCCGTTTCAGTAAACTGGATGTTCTGGTGAACAACGCCGGAATTGGCGGCACGGGAAAAGTAGAAGACACCACGGTGGAAGAATGGGACCGGGTAATGGAGGTCAATGTAAAAGGAGTGTTTCTGGGAACCAAAGCTGCTATACCCGAGTTGCGTCGGTCCGGCGGTGGTTCAATCATCAACATATCATCCCAGGTGGGTTTGGTGGGTACCGAAACCGCCAGTCCTCAATATCAGGCGTCTAAGGGTGCAGTGCGGATGCTCACTAAAGCCACCGCTATTCAATACGCCGGCGACCACATTCGGGTCAACTCAGTGCATCCAGGCCCCATTAGCACGCCGATGCTCGCCCCGTCCCTCGATAAGGAAATGGATCAACTGTTGCTATCCCGCATCCCTTTAAAAAAATTCGGTGAGCCCGATAATGTGGCTTTCGGAGTTCTTTTACTGGCCTCGGATGAATCATGCTTCATGACTGGAAGCGAAATTGTAATCGATGGGGGGTACACCGCCTGGTAGGCCACAACAAGCCTGTTATTAGGAGAGGAAACGAACATGTTAAACTTGACCAAAGAACAGATCTATCGGATATGCGATGTGGTGATGCAGGCGGGAGGAGCCTCTCCTGGCCACGCTGGTATTGTAGCGGATCACTTAGTCAATGCCAATCTTGCGGGATATGATTCCCACGGCCTCATTCGATTATCCCAGTATATGACAGAAATAAAGGAAGGTTTGGTCGATCCAAAGGCAGAGCCGGAAGTCGTTGGCAATCATGGAGGGATCCTCCAGGTCGATGGCCATGGTACCTTCGGCCAGGTCGTTGCAAAACAAGCGACTAAAATGGCGATAGAGAAGGCACGAGATTATGGTATCAGCGTGGTGGGCATGGGAAATCACACACATACGGGTCGAATTGGAGCCTACCCTGAAATGGCTGCAGAGGCCGGTATGGCTGCCATCATGCTTCACGGCTGGATCGGTGGACCGTTCGCCAAGCAAGTTCCTTTCGGAGGACGTGAAGCTCGGCTCGGTTCGAACCCTTTAGCGATGGCCTTTCCTCAAACCGAAGGCGCCTCAATCCTGCTAGATATTTCGAGCACTATAACGTCTGAGGGGACGCTACGGATATATCGCAACAAGGGACAGGATCTTCCCGATTCCTGGGTCATGGATAAGCATGGGGTCCCCAGTAGAAATCCCAATGATTTCTTCGATGGAGGTGCTAGTTTACCTGTTGGCGGCATGCTAGGAGGCCATAAGGGATTTGGGCTCGCGTTAATGGCGGGGCTTTTTGGCGGACTTCTTGGTCAGATATCTTCTGCTGCTGTAGCGCATGCCAGATGGAATGGGTCCACATTATTCGTTATCGACATAGGCCAAATGGCGCCTCAGAAAAACATTCAGGCCGAGGTCCAGCAGATAAAGAAATATATCAAAGATACTCCCCTGATGGAAGGATCAAGCGGGGTGTTCCTTCCGGGGGAAAGATCCGCAAGTATGCGCCAACAGCGATTGGCCGAGGGCATCCCGGTGGATTCTGTCGTGTGGACTCAGGTCGAAGCCCTCTTCGACCAATACGGAGTCCGTGACGAATTGGGCGGTTTCCTCCCTGCTGTCTGAATCCACTGGGATCACTATGATGAACTGGAGAACAGTATGAATAAAATTCTGGATGCTGAAAAACGGGAAGAGCTTCATTTTAAATCATTACTGGAGGTATCAACCCTCGTCAGGAACCGGTGCATTTCCTCCGTCGAGCTGACGGAATCTCTCCTGAGGCGCATTGAATCCCTAGATGGGAGGCAAAAAAGTTACGCTACTGTGATGGCCGACCATGCTCTGGCTGCAGCAGAGCGAGCAGATAAAGAGCTGACGAACCAAAAGTATCGTGGGCCTCTTCACGGGATCCCAATCGCGGTGAAAGATGTGTTTTTTACCAGAGATGTGCGAACGATGGGAGGGACGGCGGTACTAGCCGATCATATTCCCAATGAGGATGCGACTGTTGTAAAACGGCTGGCAGAAGCCGGGGCGGTTTTGATGGGGAAGCTCAATCTGCCGGAAGGCGCCATGGCAGGATATAATCCTCTATTTGATATCCCGTTGAATCCTTGGAACCCGGGTGTGTGGTCAGGGGCTTCTTCCAGTGGATCAGGGGTCGCTACTGCGGCAGGATTGGCCTATGGAACTTTAGGCAGCGACACTGGCGGATCCATCCGCTTTCCGGCGGCTTGCTGTGGGGTCGTAGGTTTGAAACCGACCTGGGGTAGAGTCAGCCGCTATGGCGTCCTGGCCTTAGCCGAATCAATGGACCATGTTGGTCCGATTACCCGCAGAACCGCCGACGCAGCCGTGATACTCCAGGCCATTGCTGGCCATGATTCCAAAGATCCGACCTCGCTTCCTGTCCCTGTACCGGACATGTTAAAACATCTAGAAGTAGGCGTAAAAGGGGTACGGATCGGATTTGATGAACAGGCAACGGTGCAACACACTGATGGGGAGACGGCTCAAGCTGTCGAAGCTGGTGTGCGGGTTTTGGAGCAACTTGGTGCTGAAGTGATAGAAATTCAGTTACCCGATCTGGATGAGTTTCTACCGGCCTGGCCCATCCTCTGCTCTGCCGAAGCAGTCTTGGCGCATGAATCGAACTATCCTTGCAGGCGGGAGGAGTACGCGCCCTATTTTCGCCAATGGCTAGATATGGGAGCCAAGGTGAGTGGCGCGGAGTATGCCAGGGCTAATAACTTGCGGGCAAATTGCAACGGGCGGTTTAGAGAAATTTTTGAGACTATTGATGTGTTGGCTTGCCCCTCGATGACGGGCCCTCCCTGGCCCGTAACCCGGAAAGAGTCATATGGCGGCTTGCCCCGTGATCCTTCCGTACAAAGATTTACTATTCCCTTCGACTTCAACGGTAATCCAACCCTCTCGGTACCATGTGGAATCAATCAAGACGGTTTGCCCTTGTCCCTCCAATTCGTCGGACATCCACTTAAAGAGCCTCTCCTGTGCCAGGTCGGTCATGCTTACGAACAGGCAACGGAATGGCATATACTGCAACCAAATTTAGAAGGGATAGCTAAATGATAACCAAATTGTATCTGAACGGTGCCTGGATCGATGGCGACGAAGATGTCACTGATTGGGCTAGGATAGAAAGTCAGAAAATAGGGAAATGAAGCAATGAAAAAACTCCTTAATAACCCGAATGACTACGCTGACGAAACGCTTGAGGGTATGTGCCTGGCCTTCCCCAATCATTATGCTCGTTCGGGCGAAACGGGTCGGGTAATCACCAGACAGGGCGCGGGCGAGCAGGGCAAAGTTGGAATTGTCACAGGAGGCGGGTCGGGGCACCTTCCGGTTTTTGCTGGATATTGTGGTTCAGGGATGATTGATGCCTGCGCCGTCGGAAATGTCTTTGCCGGCCCGAGTGTTGCAGATTGTATGGATGCAATCAAAGCGGCGGACGGCGGAGTTGGAGTGTTGCGGCTATACGGAAACTACGGTGGCGACCGGATGAATTTCGACATGGCTGGCGAAATGCTAGAACTTGAGGGGATTGAAACAACTACGGTTCTTACTGCGGATGATGTTGCAAGCGCTGGTCCTGAAGAGGCCGAAAAGCGACGCGGAGTAGCAGGAACGGTCTATGCATTCAAGATCGCAGGTGCCGCCGCCAAGGCCGGAGCTAATCTGGCTCAGGTGACGGCGATTGCTCAAAAGGCGGCCGACTCTTGCCGAACAATCGGCGTTGCGTTGACCCCTTGCACCGTCCCCGAAGCCGGTAAACCCACCTTCGAAATCGGCGAAGACGAAATTGAAATGGGCATGGGCATTCACGGAGAGCCAGGGATTTGGCGTGGGGCGCTGGCATCTGCTGACGAAATCGCCCAGGAAATGACCGAGCGGGTCGCGACCGAACTGGATCTCCAAGCGGGCGACAGGGTCTCTGTGCTGGTCAACAGTTTGGGCGCTACGCCACACGAGGAATTGTTTATTCTTTATCGCGTCGTGGCCAGATTCCTGGCTGAACAAAATGTTTCAATTGTCACGCCCTTGGTCGGTCGGTTTGCGACCTCAATGGAAATGACAGGTGCATCGATTTCAATGTTAAAACTTGATGACGAGCTTGAGGGATTTCTCAACGCGCCAACTGATTGTCCGTTTTGGTCCCCCGCATGAGCTATTCATCGGAAGAAGTTCGTGTCTGGCTGAGCAAGTGCGCAACCCGGATGATTGCGTCTTCCGCTGAACTCAACGCGCTGGACGCAAAACTTGGCGACGGCGATTTGGGCGCCACACTGGAAAAATGTGGTGAGTTGCTGCAGGTCGCCTTGACGGATCACCGCGACACACCTAGCGATCATTTCAAAGCATGTGCGATGGCTTGCTCCCGCGCGTCAGGTTCTAGCTTCGGGACTCTCATGGCCGTGGCTTTCATGACGATAGCAAAAGAGACAGTCGGTCATGACAAAATCGAAGCCTGTGAGGTCGTCGACTACATTGACACAGTTAACAAGGCGCTTTTGTCCCGCGGTCGCAGCAACCTTGGAGATAAAACGGCATTGGATTCTCTGGAGGCCATTCGCGCAGAGATTGCGGCGAGAGGTGTTTCAACCAATTTGCACGAGATAGCTCACCAAGCTGCAGTCAAAGCCATAAAGGATTTCCGAGGTCTGCCTAACAAGATCGGCCGCGCACGCATGTTTGCAGACAAATCGATAGGTCTGGAGGATCCAGGGATGGTTGCCGTATTGCGAATTATTGGTCCATTAGATGACTGACTGGGCTGTGTCGGAGTAAACCACCTTGCCCGACAGCGCTGTGAAAATTAGCTAATCAGCTATGCCTAATCAAATTTCGTTCCGCTATTTCAAAACCAGTCCTGAGATCATCCAGCTTGCAGTTATGCTGCATGTTAGGTTTCCACTAAGTATACCCCCTCGCACAACGCCCTATAATTTGTTATAATATAACACTCATATAGGGGTGTTCAAAATGATAGCAAAAGGTAACGTTACGATTGGCCTAGAGACACGTTTCGGGCCAAATTGGCCCGGTGTACGTTGTGGTGCAAAAACCAGATCTGGAGGTGAATGTCAGCGTCCAGCGGTGAAGCGAACTGGCCGCTGCAGTCGACACGGCGGCAAAAGCACTGGGCCTCGAACCCAAGCTGGCCGTGATAAAATTGCTGCTTTGCATACTACGCATGGAAGACGCACAAAGGAAAAACGCGAGGCCGCTAAGAAGCGCGCCGAGGTGGGCCGCAAAGTACGCGCAGAGATAAAGCAGATCGAAGCAAGTTTGATTGAGAAAGGTGTCCTGGAGCGTAACTGGCGCAAAGACTGGAATCTATAACCAACGTCCAAGGCCCATGGACCTAAGAGCGGGGGTTACTGTGCCAAATCCGAATGATAGTAACCAAAAGATAATATGGGGGTACCCCCTAAAAAAGGCCCGTGGTTCTTGGTCAACGGGCCTAAAGTATTAGCTCGACAAATTCATTCGGGTGTAATTTCATTTGGGTTTTTGCCTTTGTGAAGCACGGCAGTGCGGCCCTCACGCCTTTCAACCCAGTACTCTTTGCACCGCTGATCAATCTTTTTAAGAACCCTGGGTCGCTGATCTTTACTATTGATCCCTGCACAGTCCCAAATCTTAAGCGAAAGTTCCAAAGATTTGAGTGCCGGCGTTGCCATTTTCATGAATGCCTCGGCGACCAAGATAAGTCTCGATGTTGGATCGGGGATGTTGTGCTTGATCCACCCAAATGTAACCGGTCCCTTGAGGAACATAGCATCCCGTTTTGCGCGCTGAGCGGCTTTCATATTACCCATAGTAATACCCTATATTTATATTAAAGGAGAATAATAAGGATATAGATACGGTGCCGCGGAACGCGCGTAGGTGTCCCGCGGAAACCGCGTCGGTCTACCCTCAAGTCTGAGCTAGGAGGCCCATGATTTGGTCCCACATTTCTTGACCATGCTCGTCCATATAGCGATCTGGATACCGAATAATATCCGCATCGACCCTGCACACTTTTCCGTCGCCCAGGACAGCCTCACTTGCTTCCGTCATGCATTCTTTTAGTCTGACGACCTCTGAGTCTATCTGATCCAAAGGCGCCTCAATCAAGAGGGCGTCGTGTATCGGCGCACAGAGTTTAATGCCGCGCTCCACTGCAAGAATGCACGCAATGCGCATCATTTCTGCACCATGGGCTTGCATCGGCCAATTCAAAAACGTGTTCGCTTTAACATCACCGGATGTTACTCGAATTGGCCACCCGAAACAGGTTTCCAGATTCAGCCCAAGCAATCCACGATCTTTGTTGTTTTCCGCCCAAGCCCAAAACTTACGATAGGTCTCACGATGCTTTTGGAGGAGCGCCTTCGCTTCTAGTTCATGGATCTTGGCTGCTTGAGCCACGCCATAGGCACTCATTCCATAATTGGTCCCCAAAACAACCGATTTGCATCGGTTACGGATGTCTCTGTGTGTCTCTTTCGTTGCCCCTGGCGGTGCTAGGCCCGCCTGTATCGCAAATGCGATATATGGATCGCCACTTTCATATGCGTCCCAGAGTAGTTCGTCGCCCGAAAGTGCGGCAGCGATCGCAATTTCTTGTGAGGACCAATCACAATACGCCAATGCCATTCCCTCGGCGGGTTTGATTAATCCTCGAACCCATTTCGCTGGCCCAAACACAAATTTGGTTGTACTCGGCTGATTGCGTCCCGTTTTTGCGGCAAACGGTGAGAGAATTGTTCGATTGCGGCTGTCGCGACCTACCGCGAGTTTATTCAGCTTTAGATCATCAAGCGTTTTTCGCAGTTCGTGCAAGGGCTGAACGGCGGGATACCTCTTACTCATGTTACTAAACGTATCACGATCCAAGGCTAAACGGCCGCTATCTAACCTGGGCCATGGGATCTGCTTATGTGCTAGGTAGCTTTCAAACAGCGCCTCTTTGAAAGTCCGATCCACATAGACACCATACTGTGTATCCACCTTTGCAATCAGTTTTAGCTTTGTAGCGTCCCATTTCGCATTCAGCGTGTCTAGGAGATCCAAATCGATCGGGATGCCAAGGTGTTGCATCGCTCCAACGGCTTTCATGTATCGACCGCGGAGTAGGGCCTGATTTAACCGCAGCTCGGACCAAGGTGCACGCTTCAGCATTGCATTCAACAAAGGGCCAAGTGCAGCGACGTCTCGCGTACAATAATCCAAGATTGCTAAGCGTTGAACCTTGGACCATGGACCACCAGACAGGATCAGATCGCGCATGCTGTCCTTTTCTTTTGGGATCAAATGGTCCAGCCCGTTGAATTGCAAGGCGCTCACCAGAGAATTCCGACCCACGTTCGGGTCACCATTCGTTTGACAACGGAATTCCGCGAACAGATCAATGACCGACACATTAAGATCCCAACCCAGAGCAAGCATGCTTTGCACCTCGGCAGGCGCAAAATAGCAAACCAATGCAATATCCTCCCCCGTTTCAAACGG
>TARA_B100001093_G_scaffold77862_1_pt1 | contig 17096 bp, 14 predicted proteins | sample TARA_B100001093 | Tara Oceans TARA_B100001093 (sample SAMEA2623116) | marine metagenome | biome: marine biome (ENVO:00000447); feature: surface water layer (ENVO:00002042); material: "saline water (ENVO:00002010), including plankton (ENVO:xxxxxxxx)" | depth 5 m
GAAATAATAAACAACGGTTTTTGCCGATATGAGAAAAAAATTTATATCTTTAGGTGAAACATCAAGCTATGGGTGCCGATAAAATCGTCTTTTACTTTTCAATCTTTGTGATGTTGTGTGTGTTTATATGTCTTTACATATTGGTAAAGCAATTGGATGAAGCTTGATCTCAAAGTGAATCTTCAAATTAAATTTTCCATTCCATCCTTAATGCTTGTTTTTCTTATTTTTAAAGGACTTAGCGCTTGATTAATGGACACTTTGGCAAGTAAATAACATGATCTTTAACCCTATTAACCAATATATCAAACTTTTATAAATGAAGAATATTTTCTTGCCCTTGTCCTTTTTAATGTTAAGCAGCTGTCAAAACTCCAAAATAATATCCAATGAAGAAGTGATGACCGCTTTTAACAATTTCTTTGAAATCTTAGACCGTGATTTGGACGATTTTGACAATCTGATCACTGACGACTTTTTTATTTTTGAGAACAGCCGCCGTTATTCTGCCGAAGAGTTTATCGAGTTTGTAAAAACTTTTGATATTGTAAGCAGTCAACGGCGCTTTGAAGATATTGCTATTGACACTGACTACAACTCAGCACACCTCTCCTTAAAGCATTTTGGCGAATTTATAGTCAACACCCCTGAGGGAAAAGTAAAACTCGAATTTGAGTGGCTAGAGAGCTGCTATCTCGTTAAAAAGGCGGGAAAACTAAAATTCAAATTCTATTTCTCTGAAGCCATTGAGACCAATGTGACTGATTTAGAATCGAACTGAGTACGAAAGGTCCCCAAACACCAACTGCTTTCTAATGCCAAATTAAACAATATTTAAAGTGGTTTTGTGCGCTGTATTAAATTTTATTTTGAAATTAAAATTTAATACATTTGGAAGAATCTAAATTTAACTAAAAATGAGAAAATTATTACTTGCAATTCCAGTGCTTTTAACGATGGGCTGTGCACAAAAAGAAAAAGCGCCAAAAGCCAGCAACGGATTTGGCCCATACGAAGGCCAGACGGTCTACCTTGGAGACAATGCAACTGTTGAGGTTTTTAAAGCCATTGATGCGGCCTGGGCCGATCGAGATTATACAACCATGAAAACTATGATTCAAGATGGAGGCATGTTTGTCTTTGAAGACGGTTACACGGCCAGTACAGCTCAAGAATTTGTAGATAAAATCGAGGCTGAATACCAAGAATCGCTTGAAAAAGAGGAAGAATGGGGCTGGAAAACAGACTATGCCTTTGCTGCCTACCCGAAGGGATCCGATGATCCAAATGCTACCAATCAAGAGGGCCAATGGGTCAATGCACAGTTTACTGGCAATGATGGAACTTATATAGAGTGGTACCAGATTGTGGACGGGAAACTCAAAATGTGGTATCAAACAAAAGGGGATTATGTCATTCCTGAAGACTAAAAATCAATCAAAATGAAAAATACAATCACCCTTTTTATTTTCGCCTTGCTGCTGAGCAGCTGCGCTGAAAAGCCCAAATACTCCATTGACGACCAACCTATGTCTGGCTATATGCTAGATGAAGACCAATATACAGCCATGGTGGATAAATTCATGAAAGCATATAGAGACAACGACATGGAGTCCGCCAAAAATATCTTTTCGGAAGATGCTGTGTATTCTGTCAATGATTCTGATTTAAGTGTTTCTGAACTTGTAACGGCTTTCAGCAGTGGTCATACTTATTTTGACGATATTTCTCATACTGATGTTTATACCGCAACCATGTATTACAACGACGGGAATATTTACACCAATGTCTGGTACAATTGGAATGCCGTTGCTAAGAGCAGCGGAGAGGTTTTAAAAGTAAAAGGGTATGGTTGGTTTAAATGGGAAAATGGCAAGGCAGTTGAAGCTTACAATGCCTTTGACCCAACCGCATACAATGCGGTCATGGCCTTAGAATAAATCGCTCATTTTTATCAAGGATACAAAAAAACCCGCTCGAAAGAGCGGGTTTTTTTTTAATCGTTTGAAATTGAATTAAGCAGACTTTACAAAAGGCAGTCCAGTTTTTTCATTTTCTACAATTTTCTTTCCAGCTGGAAGGTCGCATGAATTAGAACGTTCGTCTTTGGCGAAATAATAAATCGTTTGATTTCTTCCACCTTTTAAAACGACGTCTTTTGTGTGTAAATAATACGTCTTTCCTTTGCTATTTTTGAATGAATATCCCATAATATAATTTTATTTTGATCTAAATTACAAAAATTACTTCGGTATTACCAAAAATTTATCTGTATATATTCTATTTTTCTTAAGAAGCGGGGTTAATTGTTGATAAAATCGATCATTTTTGTTAAAACCCTCTTTAAATTGGCGGGCATTTCAGACTTTTTCCAGGGGTGCTCGGCACCAAAAACATGATTCGATTCTCCGAAAATACAAAGAGAGCTCTTAGAACTCCATCTGTGTAATGCTTTGGCCTCTGAAATTGGGACAGAAGTGTCTTCCGCGCCATGAACGATTAAATGTGGAATCTTTAATCTCTTGGCGGCGCTTGAAATTGTCAATCGCTCTTCGTTCTTTAGAAAATCTAAGTAAAATTGATAGGCATGCGGCATCTGCTGTTGGGTCCGTCCATTTTTCACAAAATAGCGCCCTGAGCGCGACCAATCCCTCAATGCTTGTTTGGTGGGAAACCTTAATTTAAAGTCACTGACGCCTGCCAAGGTGATCAATTTATAAATCCTTGGATCTTCAGAAGCTTTAATCGTCACAATACCTCCCCCTCGGCTGTGGCCAATCAAAATGATCTTTTTGAGGTCTAAAAACGGCTTGTTTTTAAAAGATGTTGACAACCACTGTAAAAAGCAATCTAGGTCTTGCAGCTCCTTTGTATAATTATTCTGTGCAAAAGCCTCAAGATCGGGGAAGTCAATCGGTTGCTTTAAAGTTCCGCCGTTGTGAGAAAAGTTAAATTTAAAAAACGCAAAACCCTTGGAAACAAATGCTTTGCCCAGCAGTGACCATGCCCCCCAGTCTTTAAACCCCTTATAACCATGACAAAAAATTATTATTGGTGCATTTTGTAATATGGGATCATAAAACAAATCATATACTATGAGCCGCTTATTTGGGCCAGGGATCGTATGGTTTATAATACATTTCACTTTAAACTTCCTTCTCTAAAAATTCTGTTTTCATATCAAACATTGCGCAGAGCAGGGCTTTGAGCTCAGTTTCAAAAGACGCTAACATTTCCAAAGTAATTTTGGATTGCTTTTGGGCCCCACGCCCAACCCTGTCCTTTTTAGTAAATTTTAAAACGCCGGCTTTAAGGTTTTTAAAGGATATAACCCCCGCTTCTAGCGGATCTTCATTGTTTTCTAATAGATTTAAAATATAGGCATACATCAAAACCTGAAAACTCTTATTATGCTTCTTATAATCCTCAGTAATAGAGCACCAATGCACAAGATTCAAATCTTTTTGCTCCACTTTAGACGTTTTATAATCAATAATACGACGGATGCCATCGCAGCGGTCAATTCGGTCAATACTGCCTTTAAAACAAATAGGGAAGTCCAATTCAGGGTATTCAAGCTGAATCTTTACAGGCTTTTCAACAGCCTCCAACACAATCTTATGGCCTTTTCTAAGCCCTTGAATTTCATGATCTAAAAAATTAGAAATATAGCGTTTGGCAACCTCAAAACTGATCAAGTTTTTCCCACTGCTAATGTTGCCTTTTTTATAGATCAACATAAAAAACCGACGGACCGTAGAATCTATTTTTGGTTTGAGAGCTTGAAGCTTTTCAATTTGCAGAGCCTGCCCAACAAACGGCTTGTAAAAGGACTCCAGAGTGTAGTGGATAACACTTCCAAAGGTCGTTGCCTCAACCGTTTCTTCTAAGTCTTTATCTTCTCTAATTCCCAAAATCTTTTGACTGTAAAAATCAATGGGATTTCTAATGTACTGCCCTAGTGAAGAAGGGGAAAACCCTTTGGCTGCAAGATCCCTCAATGATTCCAAAATAGCATCGGTTTTGTTTATGCGCTGCAAAGAGTTGTTGATGGACGGCAGCTTAGGGATCAGAATTTGATGCTGGCAATGGTGTTTGTTTTCTAACTCTAATTGGGCAATAAACCGACTTGGCTCACCTCCTTTTAGGACATCAGGTTCCGTATTGTAGATCAAATGGATATTCTTAGCGCGGTGTAAAAGGCGGTAAAAATGATAGGTGTAAATAGCGTCTTTTTCTTTATGGGTTGGTAAGTTGTTTTCCAACTTTACATCAAAGGGTATAAATGAGTTATTCGTTTTTCCTGCAGGAAGAATTCCTTCATTAACGGACACGATGACCACAGTCTCGAAGTCTAAAACACGAGATTCTAACATGCCCATTATTTGTAAACCTTTTAAGGGCTCCCCCTTAAAGTCCAAAGTTTCTTTGCGCAATAGGTCCTTAAAGACGCCCTGTAACGTTTTAATTGAATCAATCACATTATAAGTGCTGTCATAATTCTGAATTTGTTGAAAAAGTTCCAAAAAGCAGTAGATGTATTCTAAAGCAATGCCATTGTTGGAGGCCTTGATTGTATAGCAATCTTTGAAATTAAAAAGGAGCTTTATCATCTGCTCAATGGCGTTTTTTGGAGACTTAGAACGTTCAAATAGAAGCTTTAAAAGCCCCTTGTTCGTTGGTGACAATGTCAGCAATGTGTCCAAGGATAGAGTGGTTAAATTTTGGCGTTTTATGGCTTGAATTATTTTTTGAGGATTGGCATTTGGGCTGTTTAAAAACAAGGGGGTTGCAAAGGGATGAGATAGGATATTTACAACATCTTTATAGTAATAAGTAGCCGTGTTCTTGGAATGGAGTTTTAACCACTGGTCAATAAATGAGGCAAGTGGAATTTGAAACAACGGCAGGCCCATGGTAATATTAACCGCAGCTATTTCAGGGGGTAAGGCGTTTAATACCGGCAAAAGTAAGCTTTCGTCTGCTAAAATTAGAGCAGTATTTTCGAGCTTGTTCTCGCTGTTTAATGCACTCAACAATTCACCTGTGTATTTTACCTGTCCAATTTGCTTTGAAGCACCTGTTATGTGTATATTTTTAGAGTTTACATAATAAGAAGCAATCCCCTGAAATGTTTTAGATTTATAATAGGGCCACTGTTGTTTATAGCGTCTCATAAACAGGCCCGCGTCGTGATATGCACTTTCTAAAAAGGTGGTGTCAGCATCCCAAAAAATCTGTGCGCGACTTTGTTGTAAGAGCTCTTGAACTATCAGTGCCTCGGCAGCGTTCAATGCGTTAAAGCCAATAAAGATATGGGTGCGGCGTTTTGTGTGTTGTAAGTAGGCTTCAAGATTCTGAACTGCTATTTTGTAAATCAGGCCCTGATATCCACTATTTTTGAGGAGTAGATGCTCCGAAAATTTTATATAGTAGTTGTAAATTTGTTTCCAAAACTTTAAGTAGCTCTTGACCATTTTCGTAGGGTTGGGTTCTAGAGACCAATGGTTGATTTCTTGAATGGCACTTAAGTAATTAAATAATTTTTCCGGGGGTATTAATTGGCGGTCAATTTCATTAAAATCTTGAAGTACTGTTGAAGCCCACTTTGAGAAACGATCAAAATCTTCCGTCTCTTTTTTTGGGGTAAGGTTCTGGTACACCGTATAAAATTCAAATAAAGTCTCTAGGCTGTTCAGCGGTCTTAATTGAGACAATTCTTCGACAAAGGATTCAATTGAGATAATTTCAGGTAAAAAACTGGCAGCCTTGTTTTGACTCGCCAACTCTTTTTTTAAAAATAAGCCCGCCCGCTTGCTGGGTAAAATAAAAGTCAGTTCTGAAATAACATGCTTTTTGGATTTTAATTCCTTTAAAACATCAAAAATAAAACTACGCATGTCATAAAAATAAAAAACGCTTCGCAAATGCGAAGCGTTTTTTTAATTGTTTTTGTGTTTTGTTTAGTTTGACAACTTTATTTCAACACGTCTGTTTTGAGATCTTCCCTCTGCTGTATCATTTGAAGCAGCAGGCGCCGTTTCTCCAAATCCGCTAATTGACAATCTTGAAGCCTCAATGCCATTGTCTGTTAAGAACTTAAAGACCGAATCAGCTCTTTTCTCAGAAAGTTTTTGATTGAACGACTCTGTAAATTTACTGTCCGTATGGCCTTCAAGAACAAATTGAGTTTCTGGATAGGCATTTAAAATCGCCACCACTTCAAGAAGCAAAGTCTCAGCATCCTTAACAACGGAAGATTTACCGGTATCAAATGTGACATTGCCCAGTCCTGCCAACATCTCGTTGATCAAAACACTTGGATCTTCTGGACATCCATTATTGGCAACTGTACCGGCTTCTCCAGGACATTTATCATCTTTGTCAAGGACTGAATCTCCATCAGTATCTGGCCATGGGCATCCTCTGTTACCTCTAACACCAGCAACATTTGGACAGTTGTCCTTTGAATCGGTAATGCCATCGCCATCAGCGTCAGGGCAGCCACCTAAAGCTGCCAAACCAGCAACATCAGGACAACGGTCTTTTTCATCAGAAACGCCGTCTCCATCAGTATCTGGACAACCAGCATACGCTGCAGTTCCAGCCAACTCAGGACAATTGTCCTCAGCATCTTGAATTCCGTCACCATCTGTATCTGGGCAACCGTTAAAAGCTTTTAAACCTGGAACTCCTGGACATGCGTCCTTTTTGTCCTTGACACCATCTCCATCCGTGTCCTTGCCTCCAAATCTGTATGAAACACCAAGAGCATGACGAAAATATTGAGGTCCATCGGGTGTGTCAGAATTGGTAATGGGTTCCCTGTTGTTTTCGGGGAAAACATGGTTGTATGATGATTGGAGTGTCAAACCCCAATGGTCGTTAAACCAATAAGAAGCCCCCAGGCTAACATTGGCACTGCCAATACCCACCAAAGCATCTGGTTCTCCAGCGTTGTTGGAATTGTAGGGTCCCTCTTCAATCCAAGTGTAACCCCCACCAAGTCCAAAGAAAGGCTCAAATTTTTCAGATTTAATAAGCTTTGCAAAGCTATAATTGAAGGATCCTGTAAGACCATAAAACTTTAGGTCTTTATCCAGTTCTGCATTTCCCCATTTTCCTATTTTGTTGTAAGTACCAGACAAACCAAAAGAGATGTTTTTGCCCAAATAGCGACTCACAGAGACATAAGGGACTCCAAAATTCCAGTGGTCTCCAACATTGAAGAAATCTTCAAAATTATCTCCCTGTTGTGGAGAATGTACGCCTACCGGATAGATATCAACAGCGGTAGCGCCAGCTGAAATCATCCAGGGATTGTCTTCGTTTTGTGCATTTGAATTAATTGTAAAAGCAATCAATAAAATGGCTAATATTTTTGTATTAAGTTTTTTCATGAGTGTAATCTTAACTTTATAAATTTATCGCAAATGTAAGGCCTATATGTGATTTAACAAACTCCAGAGCGCAAAAAACGTTAATTATAAAAAAAATTACTGTTTGTGATTGTTGTCAATTAAGCCAAAATATTTAATTTTTTACCAACTTTTTTAAAAGCGGTCAATGCGCGATCTAAGTGCTCTTTTTTATGAGCCGCAGAAAGTTGAACTCTGATTCTTGCCTTTTCTCTGGGGACTACAGGATAGAAAAAACCAACCACATATATCCCCTCATCAATTAGAATACTGGCCATTTTTTGTGCCAATTTAGCATCGTAAAGCATGACAGGAACAATCGCAGCGTCTCCGTCAATGATGTCAAAGCCCAAATCTTGAAGCCCCTTTTTAAAATACTTTGTATTCCACTCCAGGCGGTCTCGCAATTTGGTGTCATCTAAAAGCAATTCAAAGACTTTGATAGAAGCACCAACAAGCGCAGGTGCCAAAGAGTTTGAAAACAAATAAGGCCTTGAGCGCTGACGCAACAGCTCAATAATTTCTTTTTTGCCTGTGGTATAGCCTCCCATACCGCCACCCAATGCTTTGCCAAGCGTCCCTGTTATAATATCTATACGACCCATCACCTTTTTGGCTTCAAGCGTCCCTTTGCCGCTAGCACCAATAAAACCGGCTGCGTGGCATTCATCAATCATTACAAGCGCATCATAAGCCTCTGCTAAATCGCAAATTTTATCCAAAGGAGCAACCCGGCCATCCATAGAAAAAACGCCATCAGTTACAATCATTTTAAATCTTGAACCCATTTCTTTAGCAGCCTTTAATTGCGCTTCTAAGTCTATCATGTCGTTATTTTTATAACGAAATCGCTTGGCTTTACAGAGCCTTACCCCGTCAATAATTGAGGCGTGATTCAAACTGTCTGAAATAATGGCGTCTTGCGCTGTTAAAAGGGGTTCAAAAATTCCAGCATTGGCATCAAAAGCAGCAGCATATAGGATGGTGTCTTCGGTTTGATAAAATTCTGCGATCTTGGCTTCTAGCGTTTTGTGAATATCTTGAGTTCCGCAAATAAAGCGAACCGACGCCATCCCAAACCCATAGGAGTCCATGGTGTCTTTGGCGGCCTTGATAACTTCGGGATGTGAAGCCAGTCCCAAATAATTATTAGAACAAAAGTTTAAAACCTTATGGCCGCTATCTAATGTGATTTCTGGACCTTGAGAGGATACAATGATGCGTTCTTTTTTAAAAAGCCCTTGAGCTTTTAACGACGTTAATTCGTTCTCTAAGTGATGTTGTATAGACGAATACATATAATTTTATATAAATTAAACAACTTTGATCTGGATTTTAGGGTAAATATAAACTAAAATCTTTTTTTCAACGAGGTAGCCCATTTGACTAACAATCAGTTCATACGCTTTTAATTGCTTTTGGTGACTCGGGTTTTGACTCCCTGTTTTATAATCGATAAGTACCGCGCTGCCATCACTTTGTACAATTAAACGGTCGGGAATAATGATTTGACCTTTATCCGAAATAATTTCACGCTCATTATAAACCTCAACATCGTTGCTATAAAAGTGCTTGAGCTCAGGGTGGTAAACAATTTGATTGACGACCTTATTGAGTTCTGCAGACTGTGGGGAACTAATCAATCCCTGCTGAAAAAAATTTTGCAAAGTAATTTGAATATCTTGATGTGTCACTATTTTGGACAACAAAAGATGGACAAGATTTCCTTTCTCTATCGCTTCTTTTTTGCTTTGATCCCACATATAGGCCGCTTTGTTAACCATTGAGATGCTGAGATCAGAATAGGAGGTAGAAAAAAACTTTTTGGCTTGTTGCGTTTTGTGTTTCAAAGGGGGTTGATCCCCTATTCTTTGTATAGATCCATACGAATATTCCAAAATACCAGAGCGCCATTTTTGATCTGCCTTTAAAAAATTAACCAGCAACTCTGAATAGGTTTTTGGAGACCCAACTGAGGTCGCATCTGTGGGGGCCTCACCGATGATATACAACTGCTCTACAGCTCTAGTTAATGTGACATAAAGCAAATTGATATTGTCCAATTCTAGTTTGGATTGGTGTTCATAAAATCGCATTTGACCCTCGACCCCAAAATGCTCAAAATCTTTATTGTAATTCATTAAAAAATAGGGGAAATCTTCACTTAGACCATGGGTGGGCATCCATTCTTTGGGTTCAATTTCTTTGTAAATATTGAGTGCTGCAAATGGAAAAATTACCACTGGAAACTCTAGCCCCTTCGCTTTGTGAACTGTCATGATCTGTACAGCTTGTACCCCCTTTGGAGATACAATGCTCAACCGCTCTTTATGCTGCTCGTAGTGTTCTAAAAACAGTGGAATAGACGAAGTGGCTTTGTGTGTAAATTCAAAAATAAAGTCCAAGAAAAACTGTACATAGGCATCTGAGGATTTGACAAGACCAAAGGCACTGATAATCTTTTCTGTAGCTTCGTAAATGGATCGGTCTAATGCGCTTTTAACATTGAAGTCAATACCCAAGGAACTTAAGCTTTTAAAAAAAGCAGCCGGTTTTAAGTTCAATTGTTTCAATCGGTATTCATGCGGCTGCGCAATTTGATGGCGGTCTATTAAATCGTCTATGAGTTGTAGGTGGATCATCGCATCCATTGGATTTAAAATATATTTGAAAATATTGATGATAAATTTAACTTCTTTGGAAGCAGAAATTAACATGCTTTGATCAGAGATTATCGGGACGTTTTTAGTCGCTAAATAATTGGCTACTGCCACCCCTTCCTTCCGTTTTCTTACCAATACACAAATGTCTTTATAAGCTGCATTTTTAAAAGAGTTGATATAGTTTTCAATGGTTTTAAAAACTTCTGCTGCGTAGCGTTCTTCTTTGGTTTCCCCTTTTTCAAAGGCCAATAAAGAGATTTTTACATAGCCCTGTTTGGACAGAGAAGTGTCTTGGGTTGCATTTTGGTATATTTCGCGATGCGTCGGCTCTGAAAAAATACAATTTGACAGGTGTTGAAAAAATGAATTGTTAAAGTCGACAATAGTTTTGCAGCTCCTGTAATTTACTGGCAGATTTAAAACCTCTGCTTTGGCAGGAAAATCTGTATTGTTATTGATGAGGTTTATAAATTGTTCTGGATGCCCCCCTCGCCAGCGATAAATCGCTTGTTTCGCATCGCCAACTAGTAAGACAGAGCCCTCAATATTGGCAAGTGCATTCTTTATAAGCGGAGACAGGTTCTCCCATTGCATTTCAGAAGTGTCTTGAAATTCGTCTATAAAATAATGGGCGTATTTTTCCCCAATACGCTCGTAAATAAAAGGGGTCGGTTGTGATTTAATTTCCTTGCTAATAAGACTGTTAAACTCTGAAATAAGAACTAAATTCTGCTCGATTTTCAAATCATTTACTTCTTTTTGAACCAATGTCAATACAGAGAGTGGTGTTAAATTCTTTTGGATGTTTTTCAAATATTTTAGTCTGTAAAGCCCCTTTTTAGTGGCTTCAAAAGCAGTTGTTATAAGCGGCCTCATGCCCTCTATGATCGCTTTTACTTGTTGTGATTTTTTTTGAGTGTAAAATGAGGTTGTCGCAATATTTTGTTGCCATACAGCATCGAGCTTTACGTCCATTTTATTGGAAGCCAAAGCCGAAAAATAATTGGGTATCGAGCCTCTGCTAAAATCGTTAAATTGAAGGCCTTTGTCACTTATTTTATCGAGTATTTCTGAGGCAGTGCTGCTGATTTGAAGGGACAGAGCATTGTATTGGTGTTTCAATTTATTATCAAAACGTGTAAAAGCCTCAAGGTCCTTGTCCCTTAAAGGCTCCAAAAATGGAAGGGCTGTTTCTTTTGTTAAAAGCTTGGCAGCCTTGTTGAGGTCAATAGCAATGTCCCAACTTTTATCATCATCAGATTTTGAGACTGCATAATCTACCAATACCTTTGTGAGTGCGCTGTCCTCACCTGCTTTTGAGATCAAACGATCAACTGCTTGTTGTAATAAAAAGTCTGTATCCAACTCAACTTCAAAATTCATAGGCATTTCTAAATCATGAGCAAAAGTTCGAATCAGTTTTTGATTAAATTTATCAATTGTTGAGACTTCAAAGCTGCCATAGTTGTGTAAAATCTTCTGAATCAATTTAGACGCTTTTAAATGAAGCTGTTGAGGGCTTAGTGCCAAATCCTGTGTAAGTTCTATAAACAGGCTGTCGTGTGAATTTAAAATTTTGGGGTTTGAAAATCGCATCAAAGCGTCCAAAATACGCGCTTTCATTTCCTCGACTGCTTTGTTTGTAAATGTGATTGCCAGCAGATGTCTTTGAGGCAAATAAGCGTTAGATCTCAAAATTATTTTAAGATAATCTTTGACCAAGGTATAGGTTTTTCCGCTCCCAGCTGATGCACTATATATTTTAAACACAGGGTTCTTGACTCAATTTAATTTACAGCAAAATAAACAATCTAAATTGGATACTTGATTATATATAGTTTGAAAATTGTAAATTTGAGTCAAATTTTAATCCTTAAAACAAACCTATGGCTTTCGAATTACCAAAACTAAAATATGCATACGACGCTTTAGAGCCAAATATCGATGCAAGAACCATGGAAATCCACCACTCCAAACACCACAACGGCTATACCACAAAACTTAATGCCGCCATTCAGGGAACTGCTTTAGAAAATAATAGTATTGAATCTATTCTATGCAATTTGGACATGTCCAATGCTGGGGTCCGCAATAATGGTGGGGGTTTTTTCAATCACAGCTTGTTCTGGGAAGTTATAAACCCCAATGATAAAGGGGTGCTTTCTGGTGATTTAAATGCCGCCATAACAGACGCTTTTGGATCGTTTGAAGATTTTAAAATTGCTTTTTCAAAAGCGGCTGCCACACAATTTGGGTCTGGATGGGCTTGGCTGTGTGTTGATAAGGGGGGCAAACTGGAGGTCTGTGGGACCGCAAATCAAGACAATCCCTTAATGCCTGGTATTGGGTGTGAAGGGACACCAATATTGGGAATTGATGTCTGGGAGCATGCTTATTATTTGAACTACCAGAACAGACGCCCAGATTACATCAATGCCTTTTTTAATGTGATAAACTGGAATGAAGTGGCAAAACGCTATGCTGCTGCAAAATGACGAAAAAGCTTTTTGAAAAAGAAGTAAAATAAAAAAGGTGAACAGAAGTTCACCTTTTTTGCCCCAAATCTACCATGAACTTAACCTACTTATGTTATGGTGACTCAAATATATACTTTAAAAGCATAACGCAAGTCATTTTTAGACGAAATGCGCTTTTATTAGACGAAATGCACTGTTTAGTAGGCGCGCTGATTATTTCCTTCGTAGAAATTAATAAATGCTTGATTGACCACCCGGTTTCCTCCATCTGTGGGATAGTTTCCCGTAAAATACCAATCGCCTAAATTTTTTGGGCAAGCGCGGTGTAAATTTTCAATGGTTTGGAAAATTATTTTGACTTCTGCATTGATTCCTTCAGCACTGAGCAGTTCCGCTATCTTATCTGAAATTTGTTCGGCTGAAAAAGGCGCGTAAATTTCCTTGACAAAATTTTGAACTTCTGAGTCTTTAAGGTCTTGTTGTGATTTACACTTTGCGTAGACGCTGTCAATCAGTTTTGATTTACCGGCATCTTTTATCAGTGACAAAGCCGCTCGAAAAGCAACAAGGCCTTCAAGGTTCGCCATATCAATACCATAACAATCGGGGTATCGAATTTGTGGTGCTGAAGAGACGACGACAATTCTTTTTGGGGAAAGCCGATCCATCATTTTAAGAATACTTTTCTTAAGAGTGGTTCCCCTAACAATGCTGTCGTCAATTATCACTAAATTATCTTCTGGCTTGATCACGCCATAAGTCACGTCATAGACATGAGCAACCAAATCATCTCGGCTGCTGTCTTCTGTTATAAAAGTTCGCAACTTAACATCTTTTATTGCAATTTTTTCAACTCTTGTGTGAACCGACAATATCTGAGTTACTTTTTCTGCAGACAAGGATCGCTTACCCTTTAAAATTTCTTTTGTTTTTCTTTGATTTAGATATGCGTCAACCGTTTCTATCATCCCTAAAAATGATGTTTCAGCAGTGTTCGGAATGAATGAAAAGACGGTATTTTTAATGTCAAAGTCAACTGTTTTTAAAACCTCAGGGACAATTAATTTACCTAGTAATTTACGCTCGCGGTAAATTTCAGCATCACTGCCTCTAGAAAAATAAATGCGTTCAAAGGAGCAGGCTTTTCGTTCGACTGGTGCTAAAATTTGATCTATGGATGTTGCGCCAGATTTTTTAGTGATAATGGCGCTGCCTGGTGGCAGCTCTTTTACAGAGTCAAAATCCACGTTGAAGACCGTTTGAATGACTGGGCGTTCAGAAGCTACCACTACCACTTCATCGTCTTTATAATAGTAGGCGGGACGAATGCCTGCTGGATCTCGGAATACAAAAGAATCTCCATGGCCAATCATGCCAGCCATGGCGTAACCACCATCCCAATTCTTAGCCGCTTTTTTAAGTATTTTTTTTAAGTTTAAACGCTCTGCAATAAGAGAAGAGCACTGCATTTTATTATACCCTTCTTTTTTTAATTTTTTATACAGCTTAGCAACGGCATCATCCAAAAAATGGCCGATTTTTTCCATAATTGTAATGGTGTCTGTATAATCTTTAGGGTGCTGGCCTATCTCTACCAAATTATCAAACAGCTGACGCACATTGGTCATGTTAAAATTTCCTGCCAAAATAAGGTTGCGGTGCATCCAATTGTTTTGTCTTAAAAAAGGGTGTACACTTTCAACACTGTTTTTCCCAAAGGTCCCATAACGCACATGGCCCAACATCACCTCGCCTAGATAAGGCAACATATGCTTGTTTTTATTAATGTCCTCTCTAATTTCTGGGTTGGCCTCTAGGGCTGTATTGATGCGCTGGTTGACTTGTGCAAAAATATCTTGTATGGGTTGCTGGGCTACAGAACGTACCCTGCTGATATAGCGCTGCCCTGGATTCATGTCTAGCTTGATGCTGGCAAAACCTGCGCCATCTTGACCTCGGTTGTGCTGCTTTTCCATAATGAGGTACATCTTATTGATTCCATAAAATGCAGTGCCATACTTTTTTTTATAATATTCAAGGGGCTTTAAAAGCCTGATGTGGGCAATGCCACATTCGTGTTTGATTGCATCACTCATTTGTGAAGTTGTGTTGTCTTGCGATTTGTTTTCTCAAAATACCAATTCTTCTCAAAGTTATAAATTTAAGGTGTAAATTAGAGTTCAAATTGGGTCAAATTTTTAAAAGCTTGTAAACGGCTTATTAACGCGGATGACTCAAGCTTAAACAAGCGCTCTGGACCAAACTTCTCCACACAAAAAGAAGCCATTGCAGAACCGTAAATGAGAGCCCGCTTCATGTTTTCAAAAGAAAAATCATTGGTCTTGGTTAGGAATCCTGCAAAACCACCTGCAAAAGTGTCTCCAGCTCCAGTGGGGTCAAAAACAGAGTCCAAGGGGAGTGCTGGGGCAGAGAAAACCTGCTCATTACAGAACAAAAGTGCACCATGTTCTCCCTTTTTTATGACCACAAATTTTGGACCTAACTGATGAATTTTCTTTGCCGCAACAACCAACGACGGCTGGCCTGTTAGCTGCCTGGCTTCTTCTTCATTGATTGTAATTACGTCTACACTTTTCAACACCTCTAAAAGTTCTTCAAAAGCACTGTCCATCCAGAAATTCATAGTATCAAGAATAATAAGTGCGTTCTCATTTTTTATTTGAGAAATTACCAATGCCTGATCCTTGGGCGCTAAATTTCCTAAAACAACCACATTGGCCATTTTGAAGGACTCTGGAACTACAGGGGAAAATTTTGCGAGTACGTTTAAGTCTGTTGTAATAGTGTCCCTTTGGTTCATATCGCTGTGATAACGTCCACTCCAAAAAAAGGTTTTTTCACCTTCGATGATTTCTATGGCAGAAGTGTCGATAGAATTTGCTTCAAAATCGTCTAGATAGTGCTTTGGGAAATCTCCTCCGACAATAGAAACGATGGCGCTTTTAACATGGAATTGTGAGGCCGATAATCCAATATAGGGTGCAGAACCGCCAAGAATTTTATCCGTTTTACCAAAAGGGGTTTCTATAGCATCAAAAGCAACAGTCCCCACAATCAGAAGTTTGTTCATAAGACAGCCAAATATTTAAGTAGCAAACTTACACAAAATTTAGGGTTAATAAAACGTCCTGAATCCTGTTCGCTATTTTCTTCCAAAATCTGCGGGGATTTCCCCCCAGGCCTTGGTCTCCCATTTTACAATTTGGGTTGAGAATTTATGGGTTCTTAACCATTTTTCTGCACGCTCAATAAGCTCAAAAAGGGGTTGGTTTTCAACGCAACTTATCAGTTTTGTATTGCATTTTTTTTTAATCACCCATTTTATAGCGGTTCGGGAATCTGTATACAAAAGGCGGTGGCTGTTTTCTTTTTTTAAGAAGGCCAAACCGTGTACCAAAGCTAAAAACTCTCCTACGTTATTTGTCCCTTTTTGAAAAGGCCCTTTGTGAAAAAGCACTTTTTTGGTGTGGGTGTCCACACCCCTGTATTCCATTAGGCCTGGATTTCCACTAGAAGCAGCATCCACTGCAATCGATTTTAAAATAGGTTGGCCAATTTTCGCGAGTGCTTCCTTGGAAAGTACTGAAGGGCGTTTGTTATTAATTTTAATATAATCCTCATAAGTCCCTTCCAGTGCCCTTTCAGCCATCAACTTTGTTGAGAACGCCTTGTACTGCGCTCCTAAAAAATTTTTAGTTTGCAACTGACATTCACTCCAAGATTCAAAAACACCAGGTTCGCGACCTTTCCACACCGTATAATATTTTTTCTTTTTTTTATTCATTTTTTTCCAATAGGCTTTTAATGACTTTTGGGAAATGCTTAATTTCTAAAGCGTGAATTTTATCCGCAAGACTTTCAGGTGTATCTTGAAGCAATACACTGCATTCGGCTTGAAAAATAACCGCGCCTTTATCGTATTGGTTGTTGACGTAATGAATCGTAATTCCAGACTTTTTTTCATCACTCTTTAAAACTGCGGCATGTACATTTATTCCGAACATTCCTTTTCCTCCAAATTTTGGCAGAAGTGCGGGATGTATATTAACAATTTTACCTCCGAACGGATCAATTAAAATCTTGGGGATTTTCCACAAAAATCCAGCCAATACGATAAAGTCGATGCTGAATTTTTCAAGTGTTTTAAGAACACCCGAAGGGCTTAAAAGCTGTTCTTTGTTGAAAACAACGGTCTCAACACCAAGAGCCTTGGCGCGTTCCAACGCAAATGCATTTGCGTTGTTGCTCAACAACAAAGAGACCTCTGCCTGGCTGTCATCACTAAAAAAGTTGATGATATTTTGAGCATTTGTACCTGAACCAGAAGCAAAAATTGCAATTCGTTTCATAATCTCATTTTATTGACCACTCCATTTTACAAAAAAAGTAATTATATTTCAATATGTCCGATTATCTGCAAGAGAAAAATAAACTTTGCAAAGAACACACACATTTTTTTCGGATTCACACGTTTTAAAATAAAGTTTTTTATTTTTGCAACCTAACTAAAACTTAAA
>TARA_B100001093_G_scaffold520326_4_pt1 | contig 16999 bp, 12 predicted proteins | sample TARA_B100001093 | Tara Oceans TARA_B100001093 (sample SAMEA2623116) | marine metagenome | biome: marine biome (ENVO:00000447); feature: surface water layer (ENVO:00002042); material: "saline water (ENVO:00002010), including plankton (ENVO:xxxxxxxx)" | depth 5 m
ACAAGAAGGCGGGGGAGGAACATTTGAACTGTCATTTTTCTAATTTGTGTAGTGTAATCCATAATCTTGGGTTCGTAAATCATTTTGATTTGTGCCATGATCAATCTCAGATGAATGTCTGGATTGAACAAATATCGCTGGATAGTAAAACTCATCAAATATATGATGATCTATCAAGAATATATCATAATTTTTGATTTGTTCAGGTCCTTCAATAAGTTTCAATATACTTTTCGCTTTTTCATATGTTTTCACAAAATACGAGTGAGCCATCAACACACGAAACTTATCATAGTTGATATGATTCAATCCTTTTTTCAAACGAGGCACTTTGATTTTCTTTTTTCCAGCAAGCGTAATCTGCGGAGGTATGATCCACCCTCCTAAATAAGATGAGTGTTTGGGAGGCGCTGGCAAGATGTGATCTAATGTTGCATCTTCTTCTAATATGATGTTATTATTGGTTTGTAATTTGACTATCATACGTAGAGCATTCCGATGCGCATAGATACATCCTAATTTTCGAAGTCTAGCTTTCATCGACGTATTGTATCTTGTTTTTAATTTGGATGTTTTTCTCATATTTGTGGGTGTCATTTTCAAAAACACTGCAGGGATATGATGATATGAATGTATGCGTTTCTGATATTTTGTCAATGTATTGACATGTTCTTGAAACACTCGTTTTGTTTTGCATATTATAAATATGTTATACTGTTTATCTTGAGGCAAAGATTTCAACAACTTGCCTTTACGAGACCTTGTTTTTCGTCTAACTCTTGTGTTCTTGCGTTTCCTTGAGAGTTTTCGTTTTCGACGTGTCTTCATATTAGTTTATTGCAATATTATATTTAAAGAATAAGTCAGATTTTTAAGAAATGTCGGATAGTAAACACAAGAGTGAAGAATGCATGACAGATGATCGATTTCAACATCCCTGGTCGAAATTAGACAAAGGATCCAAATTAAATCGGTTGTCAATGTTTACGAAAATGGAAAAACTAACGCATGATTTGTCTGATACACAAGAAGAAGCATTGAAAATACAACTAACGCAACTATTCAGTTGTGGACATTTGAATCGGATTGTGGATGTTGAATATGATTCAGAAACTATGAAAATTACAAATATACCTAATCTTTCTTTTGATACAGAGACTTGCGTATATACATTTGCAAAACCTGTTGTCAAAAAAAGTAAATCAAAAAGCAATAGCAGTAAAAGTCGCATTGAACGTCATTTCAGTCGTAGTTTGAAATAACTTAACATGCTTAGAAATCTGCATCAAATGATATATCTGCAGATGAATCTGCATTAGGATTCGCTTTGTTTGAATATTCTCCCACTCTCTTTTCAAAGAAGTTTGTTTTTCCTTGAACAGAGATCATCTCCATCCAATCAAATGGATTCGGGCTGTTGTAAACCTTATCTATGCCAAGCATTTGCAAGAGTCTGTCAGCTACATATTCAATATACTGGCTCATCAAAGAAGCATTCATGCCTATCAATTCACAAGAAAGTGCTTGTGTGATAAACTCTTTTTCAATACTCACTGCCTCTTTAATGATTTCGATGACTTCTTTTGCACTGGGCTTGTTTTTCAAATCCCTATACATCAAGACTGCAAATTCACAATGCATGCCTTCGTCACGTGAAATAAGTTCATTGCTGTGACACAATCCCGGCATAAGTCCTCTCTTTTTTAGCCAAAAGATACTACAAAAGGATCCTGAAAAAAAGATTCCTTCTACAGCAGCAAAGGCTATTACTCTGGTTCCAAATGAAGCCGTATCATCGCTTATCCATTTCTTGGCCCATCCTGCCTTTTTCTGAATACAAGGCATTGTGTCTAAAGCATTGAATAATTCATGTTTGTGAGATGGATCTTTGATATAGGTGTCAATCAATAACGAATATGTCTCTGAGTGTATGTTTTCCATCGCAATCTGAAAACCATAGAAAAACTTGGCTTCTAATATCTGAACCTCTTGACAAAAACGTTCAATTAGATTTTCATTCACTATCCCATCTGATGCAGCGAAGAAAGCCAAGACATGTTCTATAAAGTGTTTTTCATTTTTTGTAAGTTTTGCCCAATCATTGGTATCTTTTGATAAATCTAATTCTTCAGTTGTCCAAAAATTGGCTTCGGACTGTTTATACATCTTCCAATAATCATCTTTTTGAATCGGGAAAATCACATAACGATTCTTCTCCGTATCCAAAAGAGGTTCCATAAAACTATAGTGTTGTATCTATATTTGTTGAGAAGCCTTTAAATCTTGCGCAATTTAAACCCTTTCTCATTACTATATTACAACAAACATTATGATATACGGTATCTTTGATTTAGATGACACACTCATTATGCACTACCTAGGAATGACCTATGATGATATACAACCCATTCCTGCATTGTATAATTCACTTGCACAATTCCCAGGAAATCGCTATATACTCACAAACGCGACACTCGATCATGCAGAAGATATCTTGAAAAGATTAGGTATCTACAAATTATTTGAAAAGATATATTCACGAGATACAACTGAATTATTGAAACCTGCACTTGAACTCGCTCAAAAGGTTAACCAAGATATCGGAATCACTCCAAACGACACTGTGTATTTTTTTGATGATCTAGTTAACAATTTGTGGATGGGAAAAAGAACCGGATGGAAAACTATATGGATACATCCTGATCACAAGATGTCTCATCACATGCAATGGATTGATATAGCAAATGACAATGTAGTGGATGCAATCAACGATATCCTTCACAAACCATTTTAATTATATCTAGTAAACATTATGAATTGGTATACAACTTTGTTTGTTGTTTGTCTCGTGTATTATATATTGTATCGTTACTTTTTAGAACAGCTTTCAGAAAGATTTCCGAATCATCTTTACTATTTTGGTGGTTTTTTGATTGTCTATCTGCTGTTGTGGTATCTTGTCAACTATGAATATTCATTTGTTCACAAAACAATGAGAAATATATATGATACAACCCAAGAACCCTTGTATTCTCATACTAGTGCTGGGAATAATTCAGACTACTACTATGCTAATAATGGTGATATCAAACCTATGTTGGTTAATCGTCAAGCCCATCGTTGTTACAAATGTTCGAATCTGTTTATGAATCCTGAAGAAGCCGTGCTAAGTTACAAAATACCTTTACAGCATGGTGGGAAAAATGAACCTCATAATCTAGTGGCTGTGTGTCCTACTTGTAGTCAATTTTTAAGTTAAATCATTTAATATACAAATGTTTTTCCTTAGTTAGACGAATAAGACCTTGTTTGGTCTCTAATATTTTACGCATATACCATGGCCTGTAAGAATTCAAGACATATCCTGCTCTCACAATCTTAGGGATAGTATATCTACTTTCGGTGAACGTATCAATTATGTATCATTTAAATGGGTTGAAATGATACGTCCACGATTTCCAATTATCCTCTCCTAGCAATCTTTTTACTCTATCATACTGATTGCCTGCATTCACAACTATTTTTCTAACATTTAATGGATTTGTTTTGTTTTGGGGAAATTCAATACTGATACATCTACCTTCTGGTCTTGCACGCTTAGGGTCATGGGCTACATATGTTTGATCACCGACATCTATCAGTGAATGATTTATACTTGTCATTACAACTTTCGTCAACCTATTTTGGTTTTGGTTGAATTCAAACTTACAGCGTATAAAGTCGGAGCTTGTATTCTGACCACCCAATGTAATTTGTGCTAGTAGTTCTAGTGTTTTAGTTCCTGATGCAGATCCCCCGCGCATTGTTCTTTTACGACGCCGATTACTCTTTCTGTTCTTTACTCGTGTTTTCCTTTTTGAGTGTGTTTTCTTGTACCTCCTGTTTTTACGCCTGGTGTAGTTTTTACGCCTGGTGTAGTTTTTACGATTTACCTTTTTCATTTGTATATATAATATTCATATATTAAATTACGTAAGAATTTGTTGTATCCTACTATAATTTAATCAACGATTCCCAGGAGTCCCACCAGTCATCAAATCAAGTAGAAACAAAAACAAGTTGATCACATCCAAATACAAGCTGGTTGCAGCCAATACTATGTCATCTTGACGAAACTGTATTCTCCGGTGTTCCCCTCCAACAATCAATTGAGTATCATACACAATATACAAACTAAATAGGGTAGCTCCAAGACATGAATACAGTGTCAATAACCAACTGACTGTGACAAACGTCATGATAAGACTCATACATATCAGTCCCAGTAACATACACAAAAGATAGTTTCCAGATTCTGTATAATCATAACGTGTTTGAATTGCATACAATGTCAAACCACTAAACAAAAACAATGTAGTGATTCCCGATAACAACAATACAACTGGCGAATACACCACTCCCACATATCCAAGTAGATAACTCATTAGAATCGTAAAGACAGTCAAGTACATACAGCCTCCCGGACAGGTTCGCAAACATTCTCTGGCGCAATACATGATACATGTCAAAGCAAAGATACATACAACAGAAAACCACATCATTGTAACTCCCTTATCACTCGCAAGAAACGTTTGAATACTCTGAACCTGGTTACACAATGCGATCCAACCACTAGTAACGGCAAGCTGTGTCCACAACACACCATAAACACGTGTTATAAATCGTTTTCTTGTTTCCATCGGTGTATCTTCACCCAGTATCAATGGGATTGTTTCTTGTGAATCACTAGGAAGAGAAGCATACACAACTGTATCACCAATAGGACCCTCGCTTGTTTTCATATTTCAACTAGAACTATTCTTGTAGTAGTAAGAATCGTTTAAATCGCTTGTTCACTGTGTGCGAATTAATTTGTTGTATCCTACTATAATGGATTTACGAGAACAGCATTTTTTGTGTGATTATGTCGATGCGAGTGTTCGCCCTGCGAATGATATGTTATATAATTGTGTTCAAGTTCCAAGCAAAGGATATGATTTTCATTGTCAGATGAATGCTGATCCCGTGGATCGCAAAAACACATCTTATACAGATAGTTCTGCAATTGATCGCGGATATACGACAAGTGGGCAAACAGAAGGATACACCAATATGTTTGTAACTGATAATGGCCCCGGAAAGTCAACGGTTCCTGCGGGAGAATGTCCGGAAGGATACTCGCGCTGTCCCCAAACAGGCAAATGTAAACAGGTATGCATTAGCTGTAGTTATCGCGACAACATGGAATCAAAAGAATTCAATGAAGCTGACCCATGTTTTCCGAATGGCGTGTATAATGGTATCGATAGCGATGGTTCAGTAAAATGCACTTGTGGTCAAGATAATCAATATTGTTCTCAAAAGTTTGTCGATCAGTATACGGCGGATGGAGGATTCATGTCCTCTGGGATCAATCGTATGACAGTCGGTGTATCCAATACAATTGACCGCTTATTTTCATGGGGTCAATTGTAAATACAAAAAAGATTATATATAACAGATAATAGAGATAGGACATTATTCGAATGAGAATGCAAACTCGTCTAAATCACAGCCATCTCCCTCATGTGTTTCTTCTTCAAGATATTGAGATATCGTTTGATTGTTAATATCTGGAAGATTGTCTGTATCATCGAGATCACCTTGAAGATTTTTGATGTATTCATCTTCATCTAAATAGATATCACACAAACCAGTTCCGGAACGAATTACCTGACCCATCATGATATTGCTAGATACCCCATCTAAACGATCTACCTCTGCAAAGATGGATGCCTTGATAAGTTGATCAGTCGTATCTTCAAATGAGCATTTCGCTAATGGGCCAATATCTCCTCGGTTGATACCTTGACGATTAATTGAAGTAAGCTCTCCCCGACTGGTCATTACATCGCACAACAATTCAATATGTCGGTTATTGATGTATTCTCCTGCGTGATCCACGACTGACAATATTTCATCCATCAAAACTGATCTCGCGGCTTCAATGCCTAATGTTTCATATACTTCAATGACATCATTTGAATAGCTTTTCGATTCATCAATATACGGATCATTCATCAGTTTTAGCAAGTTGGTTCCATCTGTTTCAAAACCATAACATGTTTCATACTCGCCTGTTATCATATTCATTGTTTTTTCTTCAGTGAGTATTGTTTCTTTTATGTTTCCATAACCTTTAATCACGACATTATTCAATATATCCACATTGATATTTTTCAAACACGTTATGATATCAGATTGATCTTTTAAGCGATCGCCTTCAGCACATCCCAGATCCATATTCACAGACAAGCGACCAATCAAAGTTTTGGCATTGTCATCCGTATATACAAAGGATATCTTTTCAGGATCAAACTTCATGAGGGACAGATACACGTCTTCCATCATTATCCCTTGATCCATCATCTTTTCTTTGTTGAATGTAAATCGAATGATCCAAGGCACTCTTTCAGATTCAGGTTCAGGCATATCGCTGTTAAACTCACGATATATTTCCAACAGAGATTTGTCTTCTAAGATATCAGTGTCATAGTGAGCATGTTTAGGATCATAATAGATTCCTACATTTTTGATAATATCTCGGAATATAGTGTGTTCTAGACGATTTTTGATGTATCTTGCTTTGTGTGAATCGGAACGACATTCAGGAACAATCTTGAGATAATTACATGGTGCTTTGATATTTTGACTGAGATGCAACAATTCTTTGAGACGAGGGATACCCCGGGTCGCTTTTGAGTTGGCACTCACACCTGCATAGTGAAAGGTGTTGAGCGTCATCTGTGTAGCTGGTTCACCAATGCTTTGTGCGGCAAGTGCCCCCACCATTTCTCCAGGTGATATTCGTGACGAATTGTATACAGTTTTGATGATATGAAGTATTTCTTGAAACTCTTGAGTGCTCACCTGATATTTGGATATCATAAGTTTCGGACTCAAATGAATATCCAACAAGATCTTAAACAAATCCACATTGGGGAAATCTTCGCGAACATACAATGACTCTTTAAGAGATTCGACTTGGGTTAGAATATCTGTAGGGAGGATATCTGATTTGTGTTTACCGGGTCTCTTGGCTACATTTTCAGTAATTCTTTGAATATGAACAGGAAAGTTGACGTTGTTTTCGGGTTCACCATTGAAATACTCTTGAATCAGATAATCACGATGATTCAAAAGAGTCTTGTAATGTAGTTCCATTGCCTGGCTTGTTGCTTTTTTGTTGATAGATGTTCCTCTCTTTAGTATTTTTGACCACTTGGTATTTGGAGGATAGTAAAACTCTTCTGCTATCTTTTCAGGTGATAATTTTGTAAGTAGTAATGGCTGTGATTCTACATAAGTTCCATCCATGCCATCATTGCCATACACAAATTGAACAATCACTCCCCCACTACTGCGGACAGAATAATCATATCCCACCATCAAATCTTCCATTGCTTTCATAAGCTGTCTTTGAACATATCCTGTGGCTGCAGTTTTTACCGCAGTATCAATCAAGCCTTCGCGACCTCCCATAGCATGAAAGAAGAATTCTTGTGGCGTTTGACCGGATATAAATGAGTTTTCTACAAATCCTCTTGCTTCCGAAGAATCATCATATTTGTAATAGTGAGGTAATGTGCGATCTGTAAAACCATAAGGAATACGTTTCCCATCTACATTTTGCTGACCCAAACAAGCCACCATCTGTGCCACATTCGTTAACTTTCCTTTGGATCCAGAGTTGACCATGTAGGTGGCTCTGTTTTTGGGATCAAGATTGGCCAATCCAATCTTCCCTGTCTCATTTATTGTTTTGTTTAGCAAACTGTTTACTTTGGATTCAAAGAAATCACTTTTACTTTGTCCGGGGAATCCTTCAAAGATATCCATGTGAACTTCTTGCATGACAGTTTCAATGTCATGTTTTCGTTCTTGAATCACTTGTTTGATTTTTTCATTGGTTGCAGTATCTGCAATCATGTCACTGATACCCACACTGAAACCTTCCACCAACAAGATATATGAAACAATCTTTTGAAGATCATTAATGAAATCATGTGCACGTTCATTGCCCATATCATTGCAGATGGTATGAATTAATCCTTTGGATGTCTTTGAAAACATATTTTTGTCAAAGGTCCCTTGCTTAATCATGCCATTCACGATTTTAACAATATTGATACGACTATTATCTTTGACCAATTGTTGCTTGACTGTATTAATCTCTTCACCTGCGGGTAGTGATTTGTTATTGTCATAACTATTGTTGGGCATGTCTAAATTAACTATCTCGGGTAGAATATAAGACAAGAGTCTCCTACCAGACCACAGTGGTATCTCTTCTCCATTTACAATTACACTTTTATCTGAACGAGGACATACACCATTGTATGTGGATAAATCACAGATAATGTTCATCATTTGTTTTTGCGTATACACACACGAATCGACACACATAGAACCCGTCTCAGGATTTGAAATAGTATACAAATTCGTGTTAGAACCATAATGAGAATCAGAACCTTTCGGAAATTGAATGATTTCCGAGTGTGTTAACTTATAAATCCCCAGCAAAGTATCTTGAACAATACTTATGATAGGTTTGTTTTCTCTTGGAGATATAATTTGTTTGTTTACAGAAGCAATATTGATTAGTTCAGATATAGCCTCAATGGATTGAGGCACATGCATATTCATCTCATCTCCATCAAAATCCGCATTATAAGGAGTTGTGGCGCTAACATTCAGACGAAAGGTATTTCCTTTCATGACAATCACTCTGTGTCCCATCATACTCATTTTGTGTAAAGATGGTTGACGATTAAACAATACATAATCACCATCTATCAAATGACGATGCACGATATCTCCCAGTTCAAGATCAACTGATGAACGATTGTTTTCATTGAGTGTCAACAACATATCACTTTGCTTTTTGTGAACACTCTTTGCTCCTGGCCACTGTAGAGGACCATTGCGAACATGTATTCTAAGTGTTTCCAGATTTCGGTCATTCACCACCACGGGAAACGTTAGATTCAATGCAATCTTGATTGGAACACCTAAACCATCTAGGGGAATGTTTGGGTCAGGTGTAATTACACTGCGAGCAGAGAAATCAACACGTTTACCCATCAAATTACTCCGTATCCTTCCATCTTTACCCTTAAGACGCTGACGAATCGCTTTGAGAGGTCTACCCCCTCGGGTAGTTGCCTGATTGACACCCCCTGAAAGCTCATTGTCTATGAGTGTAGCCACGTGATATTGCACAAGATTTAACCAATCATCAATCGTTTCAGATTTGCTATCAGATGCTATCTTTTTTTGAAGACCATTATTGTATTTTACAATTTCAGCTAGTTTGTGTGTTAAGTCGTCATCCATTCTCTGAGAATCTCCTCCCTGTTTGACTGAAGGTCTTACAGAAGGCGGAGGCACAGGAACAACCGAACATATCAACCACTCGGGACGACACCATGCGGTTGAAAATCCAAGAGTGACTTTGTCTTGTTCTGAGATACGTTCAAATAATTCTTTTACATATTCTGCATATAATCGTTTTTCCTCATATAATCCACTTTTGCTGTCCTTCCAGATAGCAAGTATTCCTTGAATACCATCTACCTTGTATCGTGTGGGTTGATCAAAACCACAACCATCTTCTGTTTCTTTACCACACCGCGGTATCTTGGAACAAAGTTCATACATTTCCTTCCATCGTTCTTTAGGTTCTTTTGTTTGAAGATTTACTACACGAGGGTCTGAGCGGTCAATGAGTAATTTCCCACAGCGATAACAGACACATTTCAATACTTTGACAGTGATATCTAGAAAATGATAATGATACACAGGGCGAGCTAAATTGATATGACCAAAATGTCCCGGACAACCCTTGTTGTTTAAACCACATGTATTGCAACATTTTCCCATATCAGTTGTCCCCATTCTCAAATCAAAGAGTCCCTTCACAACAGGAATATCTTTGTCATAGGTTTCATATTTTGTGACTTCTACTACAGATTGTCGACGTATTTCATCGGGCCCCAAGACACTAAATTGCACTCCCTGAATACTTTTTAGGACTGGTTCAACTGACATCTTGCGTCTTGTTATATGTAATTATATATTTAAATGGCTGTCAAATTTACGTTATGAAATCAATGCGGTCAAATTTGATAATGATTTAAGTAAGATACAGTAACTAATCTTCAAATGCACACCATGATGACACGGTCCAAGGCAAAGCAATCTCAAACAGATCCACCCTGCGAAAATGTATTTTATGATGCGTCTGACCAGCCATCTGATAGTGCCGAATCTTGTGAATCGCTTGATTCAAATGAAAATCTTAAAGATCTCATTGATGATACTGAACAAAATACAAAAGAAACCGCAGAAGCTCTCATGAAATTAAAAACCGTATTACCTGAAAGAAAATTGATCTCGAAAAAGAAAAAACAAAAACAAAAACAGACAAATAAAGGCAAACCAAGTATGAATGATATGCTTATGTCACTACTTGTCTTGAGAGCAACCGAAAAAGCAAATATGGAACTTCGTAAAAAACAAAAACACAAACAGAAAAAGCAAAAGCAAAAACACACAAAAAAGAAATCCATGGTGACTATTCAACAAAATGATATTCCAAACACCTCAGATGTGGATGCAGATGATGAAGAATCTGATATCGAACTCACCGATTCTGAACCCGTTACAATCACAATTCGTAATGCTAATTTTGAAAATGAATCTCCTGGAGAAGAATATCAAACAGAATCTTCTGAGGAAGAATTAGAGATGGATGAACAAACCACAACTGATCCTGATATGAATGCATCCGAAGCTGAAGGTGAAACCGAATCTGAGAATAGTGAAGAGAGCGATGACTCACATGATGAAACCCTCTTTGAATATGACAAACTTGATGAAGAATATGAAGAAATGCTTGAAAAACATCTGGGTGCTAATTCTGAAGAGGCAGACATGCACTATTATCATCATCTGAATCATGATAAAAAGAAAGAACTATTACAAAAAACAAATGATATATATGAGTTTACTAGTAATCATGTGCCTCTGCGATTCAAAGTCATTGAATCTGATATGGATATGAAAACCAAATCCATTGCCTTAGAAAATATTGATAAGCTGAGAGAAATGGATGTGTCTACGGGAGAACATAGCAAAATGGATCACTGGGTTCAGGGATTGATGAAAATACCCTTTGGAACTTATCACAACTTATCAATCGGTCCTCAAAATACTCTTTCTGAAAAACGAGAGTTTATTCAAAATGCATACAAAACATTAAACAAGGCTATATATGGTCATAAGGAAGCCAAAACACATATCCTACAAGTCTTGGGGAAATGGATGAAAAATCCTGATAGTGGAGGAAATGTATTGGCGATTCAAGGACCCATGGGAAATGGAAAAACAACGCTTGTGAAAGAGGGTATCTCGAAAGTTTTAGATCGACCCTTCTCCTTTATCGCTTTAGGTGGAGCATCCGATTCTGCTTACTTTGATGGTCACTGTTATACATATGAAGGTTCTCACTGGGGACGTATTGTGCAAATACTTCAAGATTCACAGTGCATGAACCCAGTGTTCTATTTTGACGAATTAGACAAAATAAGTGACACTCAAAAAGGAGAAGAAATCATACATATGCTCACACATCTCACAGATTCCTCACAAAACTCGTTATTTCAAGATAATTACTTTCCAGGGATTCATCTTGATTTATCCAAGGCCTTGTTTATCTTTTCCTATAACGATGAAAGCCGAGTCAATAAGATCTTGAAAGATAGAATGTATGTTATCAATACAAAGGGATTTTCAGTTGACGATAAACTTAAGATCGCAAAAGAATATCTGTTACCTGATATCTACAAGAATTATCATTTTGAGACAAATGAAATCATCTTTGATGATGAAGTTCTTCGAAATATCATACAAAATTACACATCGGGAGAAGAAGGCGTCAGAAACTTCAAACGATGTCTTGAAACGATTGTGTCTAAGATAAATATATATATGCTTGCATACGACCCCGACGACGAATCATCTGTGAGTGACCTTTCATTTAAGATTACACATTTTCAGATGCCGTTTTCAGTGAATCGTGATCATGTTGACGGATTATTAAGTATTGGCAATCAAAGCAAGCCACCCTTTCACATGTATATGTAAAGTCTTGTATGTAAGTAATCATTGTATCTTATAGTTACACATATCTTGAATCCATTGTAACTTGGGTGGATCAATATTCAAAAACTCATACATATCTTTGGGATGCCCGATTATACAACTATTCGGATCAACAGTACCATTCATTCGGCATATATGAAAAAACTCTAAAAACAGATGATGAAAATCTGTTATTTTTTGTATCTCGGGGCGCGAGATAAGTAATTGTTTTGCAATATCCATCATATATACCTTGGTTCTCCACGTGTTTGTACAGTCAAGCATGTATTTCAAGTAATCGTTATATAATGGATATCTTTCTTCTGGTAATATTTCAGGTGAATGAATACGACACATCCCTCGATTGAATGGATGCGCTTTTTTCTGACATCGTGTTCCTCGTTTAGTTTTAGCACAACATCGTTCTCGTGGATGAGTAATCAATGACAACAAGTTTTCTTTTTCACTACCAAAATCTGGAAATTGATTATTGATTTGTCTACACAATGGACACGGGACAAAGAGCGTCCCTCTTGATTTCAACGCATATTCATAAAAACATTTCCAGTGAAACGTGTGATTACATGGTGTCGTAAATTGTTTATCTGTTGATTTAAGAGTATTCAAGCAAATACTGCAATCCATCTTGATGTTGTGTCTACACAATAATTGTTTAGATAGCTAATCTGTTTAAAGTAACAGGTTCAAAGTAACAGGTTTAAAGTAACAGGTTTAAAGTAACCACCACAAATGATTGTAATCCCAATGGAGACACAAAAAACAGAAAGGGATATCGTATTGACAATACAAAATCCACAATTAATACAGTTGATGCAAACATTAGCGAAAACTATGACATCTCAACAAGTCAATCAACATATGGAAACACTTCTCACAATTGGTCATATGTGTTCAGAAACGGTTAAACACAAGATAACATGTGATCCTTTTATAGAACCATTGAAACAGATTGTTTCTCAACAATCAGAATCTGTAAATGAAATAAAAGATGTATTTGAACAACTTGTTTCATATCGCAACAATTCTTCCAAAAAAGGACAGTTGTCTGAGATTATTTCCATCAGAAAACTACAATTATCTTATCCTGGATCTCAATTTGAAGATACATCGAAAATACCTCACAGTGGAGATTGTCACGGAACAATAGGTAAATACAAGATACTCTATGAATTCAAAGATTATACGAATCCTGTTCCTAAAAAAGAAATTGAAAAGTTTCACAGAGATCTAAAAGCATCAGGGTATCGTATAGGAGTTTTTTGTTCGAATTTGTCTATGATCACTGGAAAAAAGACAATTGATTGGGAGCTGATAGACAATCACACTGTGGTAGTGTATATTTCGGGTATGGGTATGAATGGTCATGGTTCAGTAATGGGGACACAATTACTGATTGCACTTGTAGAAGCCATGGTATATGATACACAAAAAGGTTACCTTGCCCGTCAAGATATTTGTATCGATACATCTCTTGAAAGATTTACTGATCTTGTAGACGATTACTGTAATTGTGTGAATCACTTTGATGCCATTTTATTGAGATTATCTGAAACAAAAGATACATTAGCTAAAGCCATGTTGCCTTTGGAAAAAGAAATTTGGAAATACAAGTTGCAGTCAGAAACTATATTAAGACAAATGACACAATTGGAAAAGTCTCTTGATTGCGAGAAACCCCTATCATCAGATGCAGCACCCTTTTGCACAGAGATATATATAGATAAATTACATGAAATACACAAAGGGAGTGCGCGAATTTTGTGCGAACATGCTTTGAACCATGAAATACAATTAAGTCATATAGATGATATATTGATCGGAAGAAAATCTGATAAAATGATATTCAAAACATCACAGACAAAAACACGACTAGATATATGCTTTCCGATTGGAAAAGAACGATATAGTTGTAATCCCGTGTATGAATCAGTTAAATCAAATCATATTACAATCACCGTGAAAGATAATCCCGATATCTGGAACTGTATTTTAGAACGGTTGTAACCTACTAAAAATATCTAGGAGTTTACTATAGATGTATGGGATAAATCAACCTACACAGCAGAGATACGGAGGCGCGAATGTCGCATTACCACAAGGTTATTCTCCGGCATATCCTTCAGCAAATCCATCAGGATATCCGTCAGCAAATCCATCAAAAGACACAACACCCGAGTCTGAAGAGGCAATCAAAAGACTCAAATCACAAGTGGAGAGAAATGAAGGTGTGAATCGTGAACCAGAAGGATATTCTCGTGATCGTCATTTGAAGTCCGAACCCGAGTTTAATTCATTTGAATTCCGAAGAAAGTATGTCACTTATGAAGAAAAAGAAAGAGCAGTGAATCGTCTTATGGATACATTTGAATCGCAAAAAACGGAATATAACAAAGAGAGACAGATATTATGTGACAACATCGTGCAATTTGTAGCCAATTATCAACAGTTTGTTGAATGGAGTGATACAAATCTTCAGTTTAGACGTATACAAGGTCGTGATGAATATGCTTTAGACCCATGTCCCCAGTATCCATTGATGATAAGACAAAACGAACCATTGACAAAAGAAAGAGTAACGCGTTTCAAAAAAAAGCTAGTGGACTCTCTTGCCATGGATTCACGTGAACTTGAGAAAGCACTTGGACAAGTTTCTCGATACACACTGAAGGATTTCAAGAAAGACTTGTTGAAATTATCTGTAGGCGGAGATGTAGTCGATCTCGCGACTGGTGCAATACGTTCCATGTCTTCTTTACAAGGTAGTACATTGAGCGAGTTAACTAGAGCAGGTGCGAAGGGTGCTTTTAAAGTCGCGACAGATACAGAATGTTCGGACGGACAATTTGTATATGTGAATGGTGAAAAAATATGTATACCGTTTCGTGTCACATTTGATGAAGATGAAATGAACAGTTGTCTGGATAAGATGATCATGTCTACGAATGCAGAAAAAGAAAAGGAATCTTATGACAAATATGTTTCATTGTTGGCTTCAAAATCTTATGATGATTCGTATAATCCAAATATTCAACGGATAATCAAGCTTTACACGTCTCAGTTAGACAATCTATATCAGTCATATATTAGTGCAGTTAAAGATGCATTTCAGAATACTATAAGTATCAGTAGCAATTCAAATCCAGGATTGTCTCCTGATAGAAGCCCAACCCCCGTCGTAGACAAAAGTTATCAATGCGATGATTCTATGATACCCGTTATGACAGAGATATATTTAGATTTTGAGGGAATCGACGAAACAGATGTTCAATATTCGTCCAAAAAAAGAGACCAATTAACACAAGAAATCTATGGTAATCTAAACTCTCAAAATTCTACCAGAAACAAAGTGGTCACTGATTTTGTGGTGACTAAACGTTTTCTCGGCTTAGATGAAGACGCTCATTGTGCTCTTGTTCAAAGAGTATTGGCTTCATTGGGATTGAAATATAACAAGAGTTATATCAAAGGAAGGACCAACCAGTTGGATTGCCAAAATTTATGTCGTGATGACGAGGATACACAATTACAGTTAGAAACTAATAATGATGGAAATGAGGCTCCATTGCCCTTTTCATGTATCGCTACCTACAATTGTATACGAGACAGATATTTGAAAATATATGAAAGCTTGAGACCGATTCAATCATATACGAATAAAAAGTATAGAGAAATTGTTCAAAAATATTCACAAGAAAAATCTCGAATTCTCTCTTCCACTCCCGCTGTCAAAGGTCTCAGAGAACTTAAGCCAGAAAACTCACAGTTTGTGGATATAATGAAAATCATGGGATCCTCTGAACAATGCCAGATGATGTTTTATGGTAACGATTCAAAGCTATTTCCAGTCACAAATAATTTTGTTCCGAAAGAATTGTCGAAAGTTCTGAAAAAAAATAGACAAATGAGGCCTGATGTAATACCCATTTGGTATCCTTTTATTGACTATCAAAAACTTAATGCCGAGTTAGTTGAGATAAACATGAGCGAATACAAAATAAAATATGATACAAGCTGGATGAATTATGCCGCATGTGTTCTACCCTTTTATCGAATGTCTTCTGAATTAGATGGAGACACTAATTTTAGATATATGGGAAGAACGGATAAACCACTCGATGCATCAGATGAAACGGTTGTTCCTGATAGTGATTCCGATAGTTTCTGGGTCCAACCTAAAAATATCCCCAATCTGTTTTTCTGGCACATGTTTCACAAGCATCGTATCAATCAATTATCTAGCACTCATGGTGAATTGCAAAAGTCTATAATCAAAAACTTTTTGAGCTTATTAGAGATAATTCGTATATTAGATGAAGAACGTATTAAAAAGCCTGGATACGGAACAGAAAGTTTACCGCCCAAACTAAAAAGATTTGCCGATATTGCTATGAAAAATATATTTCAACCCTTGAAAATAGGCTTGTCTGATTTATTTCAAAGAACAGAAGATGCAGAAACACCTGTGTTACGTTGTCTTCAAAAAGTGAATCTTCAAAATTACATGGGTGGATTACGAGATTTGAAATACAGTAGTGTCAAAAGTTTTGCGAGTTTAGAAGATTCTTCTCTTAGAGCGATTGTAGAACAAAAATTGAATTTAACTGAAGAAAACAAAATCAAATTAGCCAAGGCTGTGGAATGTTTACAAGAGTATCTGCAATCGACTCAAAACAATATGCCAGATTCATCCTCGGAAGATACATCCAGCACGCCTTCTGAAACACCGCCAAGTTTAGATACCCCCGATACAAAAGAACCACTCTCTTCAGAACAAGTGAATCTACAAACAAAACTCGATCATGAAATACGAAAAGAA
>TARA_B100001093_G_scaffold84811_3_pt1 | contig 16972 bp, 13 predicted proteins | sample TARA_B100001093 | Tara Oceans TARA_B100001093 (sample SAMEA2623116) | marine metagenome | biome: marine biome (ENVO:00000447); feature: surface water layer (ENVO:00002042); material: "saline water (ENVO:00002010), including plankton (ENVO:xxxxxxxx)" | depth 5 m
GATCACAACGGTGAAAATCTTAGGATGCACTATCTTGATGAAAATAGTGAATCAAATGAAGTGGTCTTGTTGTTGCATGGTGAGCCAACTTGGTGCTACCTCTACAGGCATATCATTCCCGTACTTACTAGGGCAGGGAAGCGGGTTATTGCGCCTGATTTAATAGGTTTCGGAAAATCGGATAAATTAACTAACAAAGAAGATTACACTTATGCCAACCATATAAATTGGACCTCCCAATTATTCAATCAGCTAAATTTAAATAATGTGATTTTATTTGCCCAAGATTGGGGTGGATTAATTGGGCTGCGGTTACTAACAGCTGATCCAGATAAGTTCTCTGGTCTAGTAGTTTCAAATTCAGGCTTGCCAATTGGTACTGGAGCTACCGAAGGTTTTAAACAGTGGCTTAATTTCAGTCAAACTGTTGAAGACTTTGATGCTGGAAAAATTGTTTATATGGGCAGTATGAAGGCCCTAGGTCCTGAAGAAATCCATGCCTATAATGCTCCTTTTCCAGATGAATCTTATAAAGTTGCTGCCAGAGTTTTTCCTACAATTGTCCCAATGAACAAAGACCAGGCCCAAGTAAAAGAAAACATAGCAGCATGGGAGATACTTAAAAATTTTGAGCGACCAACCATTGCAATCTTTGGAGAACACGACCTTTCTTTTAGAGATCAAGATAAATACATTATTGAAAAGATAGCTGGTGCTAAAGATATGGGACATCAAAGAATTGAAGCTGGGCATTTTTCTCAAGAAAATCAGCCTCAATTAATCGCCGAGACCATACTCTCTATAAAGTAAAAATATTACAATCAACTAATGAGTAAAGAAGTAAAGGAATTTTTTTCCACGTATACCGAATTTGTTACCAAAGTTACAAGTGAACCTAGTTTAGATCTTAAGGCACTAAAAAAGAGTCTTGAAGAAATTGAAGAAAAATCACCTATTGCATCAGCTAGATTACTTACAGCTGCATTAGGATTAGGAAGTGAATCTGGTGAGTTCGTTGAAATAGTGAAAAAAATGTTTCTTCAGGGCAAGCCGCCCTCAGAGGAAAATATTTTTCATATGAAAAGAGAACTAGGTGACATTATGTGGTATTGGGTGACGGCTTGTGCGGCATTAGAACTTGATCCTTTTGAAGTGATAAGCGAAAACCAAGAAAAATTAGAAGCTCGGTATGGAGAAAAATTTGAGATCAACAGAAGTGAAGTTAGAAAAGAAGGCGATCTTTAAGCTTTAAAAATTTATTTTCTCTAATCTTCAAAAGCTCAAAATAGAGCACAAATCCATCAGAAAGTTTATAATCTAAAAGCTTAAATATGGTTTTCCATAGGAGTAAAAGTTGCAAAAGAAAATTTCTCTAAGCGATAAGTACACCCAAAGGGAAGGTAAAATCTTTCTAACTGGCATACAAGCACTTGTCAGGCTCCCACTTATTCAAAAAGACCTAGATAAAAAGAATGGTTTAGATACCGGTGGATTTATTTCTGGCTATAAGGGTTCCCCATTAGGTGGGTATGACCTAGAGCTTAGTAAAGCCCAAAAATATTTACAAGATAGTTCAATTTTCCATCAACCAGGCCTTAATGAGGAGCTTGGCGCAACAGCAGTATGGGGTTCACAACAAGGTGAGTTTAAGGGCAGGGGTGAAAAAGACGGTGTTTTTGGCATCTGGTATGGAAAAGGCCCAGGGATGGATAGAACCATGGACGTTTTTAAACATGCTAATGCAGCTGGTTCTTCCAAGCATGGCGGGGTTTTGGCTATAGCTGGTGATGATCACGCAGCAAAATCATCCACCTTGCCTCATCAGTCTGACCATAATTTTATGAGCGCTTTTATGCCCTATCTCTACCCATCAGGAGTTGAGGAAATAATTAGATTTGGTTTGTTAGGCATTGCTATGAGCAGGTATAGTGGATGTTGGACTGGTTTTAAAATTGTTTCAGACGTTGCAGACTCTGGTAAAAGGTATGACATAGAGATTGAGAATTCGCCAATAGTAATACCCAGTGAAAATTTCTTAGGTGAGTACAAAGATCTCCCAAGAAATATCTTATTCACTGATACACCAAGAGAACAAGATTACAGACTTCAGAGAGCCAAAGGCTTTGCTGCTCAAGAGTTTGTGAGGGCCAACAATATAGATGTTCCATTATGGAAGGATGCTAATTCCAAGATGGGAATCATCACTGCAGGTAAATCATACAACGATGTTCGAGAAGCACTTAGATGGCTGAATATCGATGAAGAAAAAGCAAAGGAATTAGGTATATGTATTTATAAGGTTGGAATGCCTTGGCCGCTGGAGCCGCATGGAGTAAGAGAGTTCTGTGAAGGACTAGATACTGTATTGGTTGTTGAAGAAAAAAGAGAGCTTATTGAACACCAAGTAAAGTGGCAGTTATACAATTGGAAAGAAAATGTAAGGCCAACGGTGATAGGTAAACAGGACGAATATGGTAGTTGGTTATTGCCGGCTGAAAATGATTTACCACTTCAAACTATCGTTGAAGCCATATCAACCAGATTGCATCAAATTACAGGAGACTCAGAATTGTTAAAAAATCTTGAGTGGTTTAAGAAACGTAGTGAGGAACAAAAAGATAACGAAGCACCAATCATAAGAAAACCATTTTTCTGTTCTGGCTGCCCACACAATTCATCATTAAAACTTCCTGAAGGCAAAAGGGCGCTAGGAGGAATAGGTTGTCATTACATGGCTGTTGACTCTGTAGAGGGTACGGAGTTCTTTACTCAAATGGGTGGTGAAGGTACGCCTTGGATAGGCATAGCACCATTTTCGAAAGAAAAGCATGTGTTCGCAAATCTTGGTGACGGCACATATAAACATTCTGGGGTGCTAGCAATTAGGGCTTCGTTGGATGCAAATGTAAACATTACTTATAAAATTTTATATAACGATGCTGTTGCTATGACTGGCGGCCAAGCAATTGGTGGGAATTGGGACGTTGAAGGAATTGTTAAACAAGTTAGAGCTGAAGGAGTTCAGAAAGTTTCAATACTGTCTCAAGACCCAAAAAAATATAATCATTTAACTGAAGACGGAGTGAAGAGCCTACATAGAGATTCTATTGTCCTTGAACAGGAGGAGCTTAGTAGGTTTGAAGGAGTAAGTGTATTAATTTTTGATCAAACCTGTGCAGCAGAAAAAAGAAGAAGAAGAAAGAGAGGCCTAATGGAGGACCCTAAAAAAAGGGTAGTAATCAATAAGGAAGTTTGTGAAGGTTGTGGTGATTGTTCAATCCAATCAAGTTGCGTTTCAATAGAACCACTTGAAACAGATTTAGGCAGAAAGAGAAAAATAAACCAGTCTAGCTGCAACAAAGACTATTCATGTATTAAGGGTTTTTGCCCCTCTTTTGTCACTGTTGATGCTGAAATTAAGAAAAATACAGATTTTAAAGATTTAGGAGAGTTTCCAGAGCCAAAAGTATTAATCAATAACGAAGTAGCAAATATTATGCTCACTGGAATAGGGGGAACAGGGGTGCTAACAATATCAGCTATTCTTGCTTATGCAGCACATATCGAAGGCAAAGACTCTTCTGTTTTAGATATGACAGGCCTTGCTCAAAAAGGTGGGGCAGTTTGGTCACATATCAAAATTTATGAAAAAGGTGTAACCCCATTTAGTCAAAAAATTTCTCCTGGAGCTGCTGATATATTACTTGCTTGCGATGGAGTTGTAGGAACTAAACCTGAAATACAGGAAGTTGTCTCAAAAGAAAAAACTCTTACCGTATTGAATAGTAACACTATGCCTGTAGCTGATTTTGTTACAAATAGAGACCTTGATTTTAAGAGTAATGATGTCCTTAAGATGTTAGAGAATACTACTAAAGATATTATTTCTTTTGTGCCAGCTATTAAGATTTCTGAAGAATTATCTGGCGATGCGATAGGCACCAATATGCTCATGTTGGGAAGTGCTTATCAAAATGGTTTAATCCCTGTTCATGCCGATAATATAATTAAAGCAATAGAATTAAATGGAGTTGGAATTGAGAGAAATATTTATAACTTCAACCTTGGAAGACTCTTCACTATTAACCCCAATCATGAAGTCTTTGAATTTCTTAATAGAGATAAAGTAAAAAACCTTAACTCCATAGAGTTATACGAAGATAGGTTAGAAAGAATAAAAAAATACGATAAAAAAGTCGTTAATGATTTTATTGATAATAAAAAAATTATTGATGAGATACTTATGCAAGAAGTTGATACTGAGCAAACAAACAAAGAGGCAGTGAAAGAGCTTTATAGGTTGTTCGCTATTAAAGATGAATATGAAGTAGCACGCATGCATATTGAGAATACGGAGAAAATATTGCACGAAAATTTTTCTGCATGGAATAATCTAAAATTTTATTTATCTCCCCCTATGATTTCATTCATTAAAGATAAAAGAACAGGTAGACCAATTAAAATTGCGATACCTGCATATATTGCTATGCCAATTTTCAGAGCACTGAAAGCAATGAGTTTCTTAAGAGGCACTATCTTTGACCCATTAAGGCTTACTTCAGATAGAAAACAAGATCTAGAGCACAAGGAGCTATTTAAGAAAAAACTAAACGATATTAACAGTTTAATTAATGGTCAAAAAAGCAAAAAATTAGCGGATCTTGTCGAAGCTTCTCGTGATGTTAAAGGTTATGGGCCTGTTAGAGAAAAATCCTATCAAGGTTTTAGGAAAAGAATTAATGCCCCTTATCAAAAGCAAATAAAAATTTTTAGCAGATTATTTAGCTTCCATTCAAATAGAGATCTTAAGGTTAGGAAGGTAATATCTAAACAAAAGAGCAACATAAATGATTAAAGTTTCAGATAATTTTTATGTCTCATCACAAATTGATGATAGTCATGTAGCTTATCTCAAGGAACAAGGATTTAATTTAGTGGTATGCAATAGACCTAATGATGAAGAACAAGGACAAACAGGCTTTGAACAAATTGAGCAAGCTTGCAAAGAAGCAGATATTAATTTTATAAATTTGCCAATGGTGCCAGGAAATTTAACTTCAGAATTAATCACAGAAACAAAAGCAATTATCGATAAAAATATTAAAACTATTGCGTACTGCAGAACCGGTACACGCTGTATAAATCTTTGGGCATGTGCTAATGCAATAGAGGGCAATATCGAGGAAACAATTGAATTAGGTACTGAGGCAGGATATGACTTAGATCACTTGAGACCTTTACTTAAAGAAATTAACTCTTCTTCTTAAATAGCAAGATAAACCAAACCACTGGAATAATAATTAAACACCCTAGAGTTATGTTCAAAGCTAACATTAAAGGAAAATCTACGATAGCTCCCAAAAAGTCCGAAAGAGAATTACCAATCAGCGCACCGTATAGTGCTCCATTAACACCCGAGCCTTTAAAATATTTATCTATATCAATTCCAAGAACGGTTGCAAAAGCTAGAACACCATTGTCTATAAGCCCATAAAGTATACCTTCAGGCATTAGAATATTTTCCTTTTCATATTTTTAAGCGTGAGGTATAAAAATATAAAATAGACGACTTCAAAAGCAGTAAAACCTATTAAGAAAGCCGAAGTAAATTCACCATAAATAAGGGTTACTACACGTCCTAAAAGAATTCCAGATATTATGAAAATTAAAACTTTGAAGAATATTTCTTGATGTTTAGGTTTGAAGATTGCAATCAAGGAAAATAAACCAATTAGAAGATTTATACCACCATAGACAGATCTTATTTCGGCAGACCCTAAATTAGAATTTATACTTAAACCTACATCGTCAACATAAGACATAGGGTCAAATAAGGCCCAGCCACCTAGCCAGCCATACATGATTGCAGTAAATAATAAAAAAACTTTATTTATCATTATTCGTTATTCTTCGTTAATAAGTCTATGTTACCACCTGTTGCCATAACATTGTCAGAGAATGTTTTTTCTGTCACAAAACTATGGAGGTAATTTGGTCCACCTGCTTTAGGCCCAGTCCCACTTAAGCCTTGACCGCCAAAAGGCTGTACTCCAACAACTGCTCCAACAATATCTCTATTAAGGTAAAAATTTCCTACATTAGATTTTTCAAAAATGAGCTTAGCTTTTTCAAGTATTCTTGAATGAACTCCCATAGTTAGGCCAAAGCCAGTGGAATTTATTTCTGCAATAAGCTCATCAAGTTTAGAGGGGTCATAACTAATAAAGTGCAGGACAGGCCCAAACTTCTCTCCATCAATTTCTTTTATTGAATCTATCTTGAAAGCTATAGGGTTTAGCATCAACGAATCATCATTTAATGTACCTGCAGTCTCTATGTGTTCTTTGCCTTGCTTCTGAAGTCTTGCAATGTGATCTTTTAATTTAGCTAAAGAAGTTTTGTTAATAATTGGGCCAATATCTGTGCTTGGTTCCTTTGGATCTCCAACTTTTATTTCTTGCATCGCTTCCTCAAGATATTTCCAATACTCATCTGCCACATCTTTCTGAACAAAAACAACCCGCAAGGCACTGCATCTTTGCCCTGCACTATAAAATGCTGATCTCACAACATCATCAATTACTTGTTCTTTCAATGATGAGGAATCAACAAACATCGCATTCTGTCCGCCAGTCTCTGCAATAAGTGTTTTAATTGGGCCTTCAGACTTAGCAAGGTTTAAATTAATTGCTCTTGCAGCATCGGTTGAACCAGTAAATGCCACACCGCTTAAACTATGCATTTTAGTTAATTCATTTCCTACATCTTTTCCGCCAATTACAAGTTGTAAAACCGATGTAGGAACTCCTGCCTTGTGAAATAATTTAATAATTTGAAAAGCAATTAGTGAGGTATCTTCAGCTGGTTTTGCTAGCACATTATTTCCAGTAACTAGTGCTGCTGCAATTTGCCCAACAAAGATTGCCATTGGAAAATTCCAAGGACTTATACAAAGAAAATTACCTTTTGGGGCATTGGTTAAAAAGTTACGCTCTCCAGATGGGCTTTCCAATTCAGTTTCTGTGAATATTTTTTCGGCATGAAGGTTGTAATAATTAATAAAGTCAATTGACTCTCTTATTTCAGCATCACAGTCTTTAAATGTTTTACCTGCTTCGTTAATCAATAATGCAAAAAACATGTCTGAATTTTCTTGAAGTAAAACAGCAGCATTTTTTAGCACTGAGACTCTTTCCTTTACAGACAAATATCTCCATTCATTATTTTCAAACTTTATTTTATTTATGTTTTCCCTTGAAAGGTAAGAGACTTCCCCTATCTTGGTTTTAGGATTGTTTGGTGAATGTGTATCCACATACGAATCAACAATTTCTTCACCATCAAGCAATGAACATGCATAAAATTTATGCCCATCGTAAGACTTAATTTTCTCGCTTAATTCTTCTATTTTCATAAGATCTCCAAAATCAAAACCAATAGAATTTTCTCTATCTGAAAAGATATTCTTAGGTCTTGGCACTTGTTTTAAATAATTTTTTTCTGAGATGTTCTTGGTTGCAATTTCAATTGGGTTTTTTACGACATCATTAATAGGTATATTTTTATCTAAATATTTATTAACAAAAGAGCTATTAGCACCATTTTCAAGCAACCTTCTTACAAGATATGGCAACAATTCCTTCTTAGACCCAACAGGAGCATAGACTCTGGTAAGAGGAAATTGATCGTAGACTTTCTCAGCATTCCTATAAGTTAGGTCGCCCATTCCGAATATTCTTTGAAATTCAAATTTATCCTCTCGGCCTTTATAAAGTTCCATAATGCCAGCTATTGTGTGAGCATTATGGGTTGCAAAATAAGGCCTTAGGTTTTTTGTTTCTGAAATCACCTTAGCGGTTGCAAGATAATTGAGGTCAGTGAATGATTTGGATGTGTAGACAGGTAGGTCTTCAGCACCTTTTACTTGATGAATTTTGACTTCTTGATCCCAGTAAGCACCTTTAACTAATCTCATCATCATGCCATTTCTATTCGAGCCTAGCTCATCAATAAATTTAACTACTATAGGTGCTCTTTTTCCATAAGCTTGAATTGCAAGACCAAGACCACCCCAATCTTTTAAATCTTTTCTCATGGCAAGATTTTCAATTAAATGTAAGCTCAGCTCTAATCTATCCTGCTCCTCAGCATCGATGGTTAAGGCGATATCATGAGCAGCTGATTGTACACAAAGCTGATAAACTCTTTCCAATAACTCATCCATGACACGACCCTTCTTCATGGCTTCATATCTAGGATGTATGGCTGATAATTTTATTGATATTTCATGGAATGACTTAGATAGAAGAGCATTTTTTTCTCCAACCTTTCTTATGGCTTCTTCATAAGCGTTAAAGAAAAAATCTACATCAGATTTTGTTCGAGCAGCTTCACCTAACATATCGAAGGAACAAGGAACTTTAGGGTAATCGAATTTATTGAGAGCATCATCTATATCAATTCCTGACACAAATTCTTCACTTAAAATCTCCATGCCTTTTTTTATAGCTTCTCTAAGAATTGGATCGCCTAGTCTTGATGTTAATCCTTGAAACCAGCTAACAGGATTTGCACTAATTTTATTATCTAGCTCAACGACTTGTTCGGCTAGAAACAAACCAAAAGTTGTAGCATTTACAAATAATGATGGTGAACTATTAAAATGATCTAACCATTTTTTTCCGCCTATCTTCTCTTCAATTATTTCATCACAGGTTGCATTATCTGGGATTCTTAATAATGATTCAGCCAGACACATTAAGGCTATGCCTTCTTGGTTGCTTAGGCCATATTCTAGAAAAAAATTATCTAATCTGGTCTTGTTACGATCGTCCCTACATGTTTTAACTATTCGTTGGGCATTCTCATATATGGATGTATTACTTATCCATTTATTGGAATCTATAAGGCCTTTAACAAGATTAGATTCATCTTGATATTTAAGGTTTTGTAAATCTTTAAAATAGCTTCTATTACTCATTTTTGTTTGGCTATTTTACCTTTTATTAGAAAGATTTAGAAACGATTTTTAGTGCCATCTTGACTTAGCTTCAGCAAAGGATTCTTTTATTAGTTCTTTGAGCCAAAGACATCCAGGATCAGTGTCATTAGATGAGTGCCATGCAAGAAAAAATTGTGATGGTGCTACTTCAAATGGAAGTGTTTTATAAGCTAAATTATGTTTGTTAGCGAATGATTTTGTGCACGTTAAAACCATATCAGTGCTATTAAGTATCTCAGGTGTTACTAGGTAATGTTGAGCTCTTAATACAATCTTTCTATCTAGTTGTAATTTTGCAAGTGCATTATCAACCAAAGCCCCACCTCTTTTTCTTCCAGAGATATGGATATGATCTAAATCTAAATATTGCTCAATAGTCAAATTTTTTTCTTGAGCTAGTTCATGATCTTTTCTAAATCCACATACAAACTCATCTTCAAAGATTAATTCTTTTTTGATACCTGAGTCCGATGGGGGAAAGGGATCAACTGCAAAACAAACCTCATTAGCTGCAAGTGCATGCTGTAAGTCATCTCTTCTGGTGTAGTAGCTACTTAAACCAACTCTAGGAGCAGCCTTATGTACTTTTTCCATAAGTATTGGTAGAACTCTACCTTCACTTACATCATTGAGGGATAGTTTAAATGCTCTGCTTGATTCAGCAGGGTCAAAAGCATCTGGTGCTTCTAAGCTTTTCTGAAGAATGGTAAGAGCTTCTCTAACATGAATAATAATATTTTCTGTTTTTGCTGTTGGTTGAACGCCTTGCCCAACTCTGATAAATAACGGATCATCGAAGTATTCTCTTAGTTTTGATAAAGCACTGCTAACTGCGGGCTGAGTAATACCCACAATTTCACCTGCTTTGGTCAGACTTCCCTCAGTATAAATAGCATTGAATACTACTAATAGGTTTAGGTCGAGATTATTTAATTTCATAAATGGCTTATAATGTAATGACTATTATAAATACTATTTATAGTATTTCAGAAGTTTTTTTTATATATGTGAATTATGAAATTTGAAAGTACCGAAAAAATAGATTTTTACCTACCAAAAGTTGAAAGCTTCATTAATGAAGCTGTAATGCCAGTTGAAAAGGAAATTCTTAATCAGAAGATTACTGAAGACAAAAGATGGGAGCCTCATCCTGAAGTTGAAGCTCTAAAAAAAGAAGCTCGGGACAGAGGTCTATGGAATCTTTTTTTGCCAGATAGTGACTATGGTGCTGGACTAACAAACTACGAATATGCACATTTAGCAGAAGCTATGGGCCGCACTCATTTTGCATCAGAAGCAATGAATTGTAGTGCGCCTGATACAGGCAATATGGAAGTTCTGGTGCGTTACGGCTCAAAAGACCAACAAGATAAGTGGTTAAAACCATTATTGGATGGAGAGATTCGTTCAGCTTTTGGAATGACAGAGCCGCAAGTAGCCTCATCAGATGCTACGAACATGGAAGCCACAGCTGAATTAGTTGATGGAGAGTGGGTTATTAATGGAGAAAAATGGTGGACATCTGGTGCTGGAGATCCAAGGTGTAAAGTAATTATTTTCATGTGTGTCACAAATCCAGAAAATGAAAGACATCAAAGACACTCAATGATTCTTGTTCCCATGGACACTCCTGGTGTTGAAGTTAAACGAATGATGCATGTTTTTGGTTATGATGATGCCCCGCATGGACATGCTCACATGAAGTTTGATAACGTCAGAGTCCCATATGAGAATGTTCTTCTGGGAGAAGGAAGGGGCTTTGAAATAGCTCAAGGAAGATTAGGTCCTGGCAGAATTCATCATTGTATGAGAGCAATAGGTGCCGCAGAAGTAGCATTTGAATTGATGTGCAAACGCTCAATGGAAAGAACTGCATTTGGAAGAGAGCTTGCAAGGCTGGGTGGAAATTTTGATGTGATTGCAGACTCAAGAATAGAAATAAACCAAGCAAGACTGCTTACTTTAGATGCAGCTTGGAAAATGGATAAATACGGTAATAAAGTAGCTGCAAGTGAAATTGCTCAAATTAAAGTTGCTGCACCAATCATGGCTTGTAATGTAATTGATAGGGCAATTCAAATGCATGGTGGAGCAGGGGTTTGCCAAGACTTTCCTCTTGCAAGCATGTACGCACATATGAGAACCTTGAGGCTTGCTGATGGTCCTGATGAAGTGCATAGAAGAAGTATTGCAAGATTGGAATTAGCGAAATTATTTGGCGATAAAAAATGAAGTTTGTTAACAAGCTTTATCCTAATGAGGAACAATTAGAAGGCTTTAATGATGATCCCCAGAAAGGACCAATTAAAATGCTTAATCTATTAAAATTTAAAGAAAAGGCAGAATATAAAGATGGCAGAGAAACCGATCTTTCAGGGTTTGATGCTTATTTAATCTATTCCAAAGAAACAGTAGAACATCTAAAAAAAGTAGATGGTAAAATTATCTTCAGTGGTCCCATCGAACGTTTAATGATTGGTGAAGTAGAAAGTTTATGGGATGTAGCTGCTATTGCAGAATATCCAAACCGGTCGGCAATGTTAAGAATGATTGTTGATCCAGAATATCTAAAAAGCGCTGAGCATAGAGAAGCAGGACTCGAAGGCCAACTAAATATCGAAATTTTGTGAAGAGATTCCTTCCAAAGATAGCCGATAATAATTTTCACGGACCAAAAATAGCTTTGTATTTTTTTATTTTCTTTATGGCAGTAAATACTGCCAGAAGCCTTATTCACTTTTTAGCTGAAGACGCTGGTTTAAATACCATAGCAAATATCATAATTTTTGAAGGCAACCCTGACCCCAATAAGGTTATTTATTTATTTGGCTCACTTTGGGGAGAGATGCAATTGTTGTGCTGCTTAATCAGTTGGATTGTAATTATTAGATATAAAAGCCTGATACCTTTGATGTATTTTGTTTGGCTCATGGAATGGATTTTGAGAGAAACAATCGTTAAATATCAGCATGGTTTAGATCTTATTTACAAGACAGGACCAACCCCAGGTAGTGATTACGCCCCTCTAGTCATTGGTTTATTATTGATTTTTTTTATAATGTCTTTAAGGGATAGAGCTGAGTGAAAATTATAAAATACGTACTTATACCTTTGATAGTAATTGCGTTATTGGGTTTTATGCTAATTCAGAATCATGCAGTTCAAGATAGATTATTTAAGAAAGTAGTTAGTCAGCTACTTTCTGCACAAACAAATGAAATTTTTCTAGATGATGCTTTATCAGTAGCAGTTTGTGGTTCAAGAGCTCCATTGCCAAGCCCTAATCGTGCAGAAACTTGTTTATTAGTACAAGCAGGGCCTTCAAAATTTATTATTGATTCGGGTGAGGGAAGTGCAGCAAACCTACAAAGTTGGGGTATAGACTACACTGATTTAGAAGCATTGATACTGAGCCATTTGCACTCTGATCATATTAGCGATGTACCAGAAATTCAGTTTCAATCCTGGTTGGGTGGAAGAAAAGAGCACTTGCCAGTATTAGGACCAGTTGGCACAGCCTCAACACTTGAAGGATATAGATTGGCATATGAGCTAGATGCTTTTTATAGAAGTGAACATCATGGAAGCATCCTGCCAATAGAAGCATATGGTTATGATGTCGTCGAATTTGATGGAAATAGTGCAGTAATTTTTGAAAATAAAGATACAAAGATTACTGCTTTTAGGGTAGATCACTCACCAGTAGACCCGTCCTATGCTTTTAAAGTTGAGTATAAAGATAGGTCAATGGTCATAAGTGGAGACACGGTTGCATTGGATGTTATGGTTGAATATTCAAAAGGAGTTGATGTTTTATTGCATGAAGCTCTTGCCAAACCATTGATTCACACAATGGAGAAAGCTGCAGAAGAAGCTGGCAATGAGGTGCTTTCGAAAGTTTTATTTGATATTCAGGACTATCATGCTACCACGGTAGAAGTTGCCGAAATTGCAAAAAAAGCTCAGGTAGATTTATTGGTTTATTATCACCTAATACCAGCACCTAGAAATTATGTTAGTGAACAAATGTATGTACGTGGTGTAGATGATATCTTTACAAATTACGTAGTTTCTGATGATGGTACTTTAGTATCAATGCCCGCTGGATCAGATGAAATACTGATAGATTCTATTAACTAACCCTGATAAGTCACTCTAAAAATTGTATCTGATGTATCATCTGAAATTAACATACTGCCATCTTTCAAGAATAATGGTGTGACTGGTGTGCCCCAAGACTCTTCCCCTTGCAGCCAACCATCAATGAATGTTTCTGAAGAAATTACTTTACCATCCTCAAATTTCACAAATAAGACCTTATAACCAACTTTCTTCGAACGATTCCAGGAGCCGTGTTGGGCAACAAATGCACCATTTTTGTAATATTCTGGAAAGGAATCACCAGTGTAGAATTTTATACCAAGAGGTGCTGTATGGGCCTGAAATTGCCATACAGGCTCTTCATATTTGAACCCCTCAGGTTTCTGATACGAATCATCAGCAATATCTTTTCCATGTACATATGGAAATCCAAAATGATCACCTGCAGTTGAAACTCTATTTAATTCGCATGGAGGAATGTCATCTCCCATCCAATCTCTGCCATTATCAGTGAAATACATTTCATTAGTTTCTGGATGCCAGTCAAAACCAACACTATTTCTTACCCCATCAGCGTAGACACTTAATGTATTGTTTTTTAGTTTGAGAATGGTGCCGAACCTTGCATCATCCTCATCGCAAACATTGCATGGCACACCCTCAGAAATATAGAGTGCCCCGTCCGGGCCAAAGTCGATCCATTTCCATCCATGCCAGGATTTTTTCAATGGGTTCCACATGCCTTGTCTTGGTAAGTCATTAAAAAATATCTCTGAGGTTAAATCATCTCCTGAAGTAAGCTTTTTTTCTATATCTTTAATCACATGAATACTGTCAGTTTCAGCAATATAGAGATCACCATCTTTTAATGCCACACCAGTAGGCATATCCATCTCTTTTAGTAGGGTTATTACCTTATTGGTATCAGATTTATGAACTGCATATACATTTCCAGCACTGCGCGTTCCAACAAATATGAAATTATCTCCTTCTACCATCTGTCTAGCATTATCGATATTTGATGTGTAGTTCGAGATTGTAAAACCTTCTGGTAAACCTAATTTTGAAATGTCACCAAATGCTGGAAGCCCAGCAAAAGTCATTGTAATGAAGAGTAAAAATTTTTCTAATTTATTCATTTTGTGATAGTCTAATTTCCCATTGATTTAAATTATTAATGCAATATATATGGTATTAATATAAACATAGACAAGGACAATTATGAACAGAATACTCCAAATTATATTTCTTTCTTCACTAGTAAATGCATACCCAGATATGCAAAACATCCCTCCAGAGGTTTTAGAAAAGATGCCACCTGAAATGAGAGAGAAAGCTGAGAAGAGTATGGGGATTGAAGAGGAATCAAGTGAATACGAGACAATTCAAGATTTCCTTGATGACGGTGAGTTTGAAACAAGTGAAGGTTTTTTTAAGTTACATAAAAACACTGAAAATGATGAGTATTTTTTAGAAATTGAAGAAATAGATTTAAATAAGGAGTTTATTTATTTTGCATATTCAATGAATGCCCCTCAAGCTGCAGGAACAAGAGGTGGAGCTTTAGGAGATGGCTCTATACTAGAATTTAGAAGGTTCAAAGATGGCTTAAGTTTACATAAAAAGAATACTTACTTTTCTAATGAGACAGATAACAACATAGGTAAGGCTGATCTAACTAATGTGTTTGAAGCATTCCTAGACACTTTTGAAATTGTTGTTGAAGAAGAAGGAAAATTGGTTATCTCTGTAAATGAATTATTTTTATCAGAAACCTTATCAGCAGTATCTCCAAACCTCCCAAGACAATTTAGAGAGTTTGTTGATCTTGACCTAGGAAGATTGGACGATAGCAAAACATTTATAAACCAAGTAAGAAATTATGCCAAAAATACTGCCGTAGAAGTAACTTATGGATTCGCTAATGCAACACCCAATCAGAGAAGTGCTGTATACGCTGTGGCTGATGCAAGGTTTACTTCAATTGTTGCCAGACATCTCTTTGTTGAGATGCCTGATGGTGATTTTGAACCCAGAGTAGCTGATCAAAGAGTGGGTTACTTTTCTCAAAGAGTTACCGATATGTCAACCTACGATAATTACCCTCAAAGAGATCTTATAAACAAATGGAGATTAATAAAAAAAGACCCAAGTGCTAAATTATCCGAACCTGTAGAGCCAATCGTATTTTGGGTTGATAAAGCAACACCAGAAGAAATAAAACCAATGATTGTCAAAGGTATAGAGGCCTGGAACATTGCTTATGAAAGAGCTGGTTTTAAAAATGCTGTAGTTGCAAAGATTCAACCTGATGATGCTGAATGGGACGCTGGTGATGTGCAATACAATGTTGTTAGATGGTCATCGTCTCCAAGACCTGCATTTTCTGGCTATGGCCCAAGTATTGGAAATCCAAGAACTGGAGAATTGATAGCGGCAGATATTGTGCAAGAATTTAGCGCAATCAAAAGAGGGTACAACTATAGAAAATTATGGGGCTGGACTACCGAAAATGATCCTCTTGAGCAATGGATGATAAGCCTTACTATGCATGAAGTTGGTCATACCATAGGTCTGAGACATAATTTTAGTGCTAGTTATCTATATGGCCCAAGGGAAGTTCATGACACAAATATAACTGGTGGCGCTACAATTTCTTCAATTATGGATTACGATCCAATAAACATTGCTCCTCCAGGCATAGAACAAGGAAATTACTTTCCTACAGAGCCAGGTGAATATGATAGATGGGCTATTGAGTTTGCGTACAAACCTGATTTGTCAGATGACGAAAGAGCGGAATTATTAGCTTTATCAGTGTTACCTGCGTATACATATGGTACTGATGGTGATGCTATGGGTACTCCAGGAAGAAATATAGACCCTAGGGCTAGAAGAGGTGATATGTCCAATGATGTTGTGACATACACAGCGGATAGGTTTATTACACTTGATAAGAAAATAGCTGAACTACCTGAAATTTATGCAGATGAAGGTGAAACTAAAAATGATTTCACCAATTCTTTTTATAGCTTGGTAGGTGATAAAGGCAGATTTATGGATATTGTTGCTGGTCAAGTAGGTGGCGTTTATGTCACAAAGCTTGTTAATGGACAAGATGAAGAAAATGCTTATGAACCTGTACCTTATGAAAAACAAAAAGCAGCTATGAATTTAATAACATCTCAATTCTTTGCTAATGGTGTTTGGACCTTTGATCCAAAAATTCTTAAGAACCTTCAAAGAGAAAAAAGAGCTACTGGCTTTTCAAGTGGTGGGAATGAAGACCCTCAATTGCATGATATGGTACTTGGCATGCAAGGCAGAGTACTAGCATCGCTTTTACACCCAAATGTTATGACAAGGCTCGTTGATTCAGCTCAGTACGGTAATACTTATATGCCAGCTGAAGTTTTACAAGATATATTTGATGGAGTTTTTGTTAAGGGTGAAATGCCGGACACCTACAAAAGAAACCTTCAATCAGCTTATGTTGATGGTTTGATTAATGTATTTGCCGAAGATAGTAATTATGATGAGATAGCTAAGGCCTCTGTATTCAGCTCATTAACTGATATTCAGAAATTTACAAAGGTTACATCTAGAGATCAAGGCGTTAAAGCTCATTATCAGTACTTAAACTGGAAAGTTACAAACTTCTTAGAAGGTAAAGTATTTAACCTGTTAGAAGAATAATTATTTAGACCCGTAGCTCAGTTGGCTAGAGCGCTGCCTTGACATGGCAGAGGTCGTTGGTTCAAGTCCAATCGGGTCTACCATTTGACATAATATAAATATCTATTATATTACTCCATAAATATATCTTATATTTATGAAAAAATTACTATTTATAACACTTTTAACGTTTTC
>TARA_B100001093_G_scaffold209126_1_pt1 | contig 16971 bp, 21 predicted proteins | sample TARA_B100001093 | Tara Oceans TARA_B100001093 (sample SAMEA2623116) | marine metagenome | biome: marine biome (ENVO:00000447); feature: surface water layer (ENVO:00002042); material: "saline water (ENVO:00002010), including plankton (ENVO:xxxxxxxx)" | depth 5 m
CATTGATCAACGTTTGGTTTTCCCGTGAAACCTCCTGCGTTCAAAACGAACTCAGGTTTTGCATTAGCAATTACATCGTTCAAAGTCTTGAAATCATAATAATCAACCTCACTACGAGAAAGATTTCTGAACTCAATATTTCGTGAAGACAAAATCTCTTGAAATTTAAGTCCGACATATCCTGTACCACCTATCAATAATATCATACTAATAAATATTAGTTATTATAAAAACTTTCCTCGTAGAGCATTCTTATACGAAGATTTTGGTATTCTTCTCAACAAACGATCATATTGCTGAACATCAATGAAGTTCTGCTCTAAGCAGATGCTTTCTAAACATCCTATACACACCCCCTGTCTTCTTTGAATAGTGCGAATATACGAAGATGTATCAAAAAAACTTTCAGCAGTTCCTGCGTCCAACCACGCACTTCCATTAGGCATTACTTTTACTTTAAGATCACCTCGTTTCAAATATACATTATTGACGTCTGTAATTTCAAGTTCACCTCTTGCAGAAGGTTTAAGATTCTTGGAAATATCCACGACATCGTTGTCGTAGAAATATAATCCAGTAACTGCATAATTGCTTTTGGGTTTTTTTGGTTTTTCTTCAATGCTTAACGCAATCTTATTTTTATCAAATTCAACAACTCCGTATCTTTCGGGGTCTTCCACACGATAAGCAAACACCGTTCCGCCTTTTATCGGAGTTTCAATTTCAAAGAATTTATCCGAAGCATGAAAAAAGTTGTCACCCAAAATCAAACACACAGGATCATTTCCAATAAAATCTTCCGCAAGAATAAATGCTTCTGCAATTCCGTTGCTTTTTTCCTGATGAACATATTCAAATTTGCATCCGAACTTTTTTCCATCACCGAAAAGTTTGCGGAAAAACTTCAACCCGATGTCGTTGGAGATTATACATATTTCGTTGATACCGAATCTTAATAAACTCGACAAAGAATAGTAAATCATTGGTTTATCGTAAAGCATAAGCAGTTGCTTGCTTGCTACACTCGTTGTTGGATACAAACGAGTACCACTTCCTCCTGCTAATATTATCCCTTTCATTTTCCAAACCTCTTTATGAATTCATCAAGATTATCATTACATAACAAGTCAACATTTTCCTTCACCTTTTCATCTTCCCAATCCCACCACTTTATTTCAAGTAACTTAGATATAGTTTCCTCATCAAAACGATACTTTATATGTTTTGCTGGATTTCCACCCACAATTGAATATGGTTCTACATCTTTAGAAACAAGAGCATTAGCACCAATTACTGCACCATCTCCAATTTTTACTCCTGATAAAATTTTGACACCACTTGCTATCCACACATCATTTCCTACAATAACATCACCCTTTGTAGACGGATGGCCATCTTGGTTTGCACCATCCATTTTAAACTTAATTCTCAACGGATATGCAGTGACCCAATCCACTCGGTGGTCACCTCCTGGCATGATAGTAACTTCATCGGCAATTGAACAATATTTCCCAATTACAACCTTTTCGTGGGATTGAAATGATAATATTCTTGGTTTTCCATATGACATATGTCCCTTAAAACAGTTTCTTCGACCCATCGCAAAACTCCTTAACTGAAATCAAATTTAACCATTTTTTTCTATTATTATCAAGATTATTGTATGTTAGTTCAGCATCTTCCAATTTTTCTTGTGAACCTCTTCGTATAATCCCAAGACCACAATCAGTATCAATAACATACATTTCCAAATCATCTCGTTCCATTCTCAATTGAACGAATGCCTTCCAGCAGTCTCCATTCCACCCACCCCCACGTCTTCCGAGTTTTTTTCGTGTTTTAATTGCCAATTTTCTTGGAACTATCTGACGAAATTCTTCTGTTGGATTCATGTCGTGACAAATAATTGTACCGTCTTCATTTAAGATGTTAAGTGAATTTAAAATATCTTTATATACTTGCTCCGAATGATGCAAACCGTCTATAAACACAATATCAAACTTCTCTTTGTTTTGTTCAAAAAACTCATCTGATGTCATTGTGTGTGTTGCCTCTGAATATCCTTCTGCTCCAGGATCTACTCCCACTTTGTAATCTACTATAATTTTATCAAAATTTTGATGTGACTTATATACACCAATCTCTAAATGTTTTTTATAGTTGTTGTGTCTAATTAACCAATTTATAATTTCAGTTCTTGTTTTCATATTCATACTCCTTTGTTAAAAAATTAAAATCATCCTTTTGAATATCTTGAAATAACTTTGACATATCAACAGAAACTCCATGCATATATTTTTTGACACGGGTACCTGCACCGTGGTGGTAAATCAAGGAATCGTATACTGCAAAATAATAAGTATGTGGTGTCAATGAATGAGATAAATTTAGTTTATACCATTCAATATTGTTTTTCTGCAAAATATCATACATCTTGCCACCTGTATCGTGTGTTCCATTTCCAACTGGTGCGTGTGGAATTCCCTCCCATGATAAATTAAATTTTTTCCATAAGTTCACTTTGCATCCTGCAAACGAAGGATGTGGTATAACAGAATTATTGAATTCTTTTCTATTGATTGCAAAAAACTCAAATTCTTTTAATTTAGATTCGATAAAATCGTTTATATCTGCAACAGGAAAAGCATCACAATCCAACCAAATCAGAATATCATCATCGTTTGTATCATCATCGTTTACAACGTGGTTTGTCAATTCATTTAATTTTAACCAATGATTCAAAGATCTTTTTGGAATTCCATCTAAATTCATTCCTTTGGTTCTTAATCTACCCCATTTGCAGTAATTAAATTGATTTTCGTGTTTGGAAATATCCATCCAATTCCAAATTGTATAAATTTTAAAGTTTTCAAAATGTTTATTTATTTTTTTTAACTGCAAATCTAACCAGTTACCACTTCTATAGTGAATTGTAATTATGTGTATTTTGCTATTCATTAATCTTTGCATTCCCTATTTATATCAACTTTAAAATCATTCCAAAGATAATCAAGTTTATTTTTTTTGTCTGACCAAGGTTTACATTCATCGTTAAATTCTATTCCTCTGTAAAATATTCTCCCGTAATTCTTCCATTTATATTTAACAAATGTATACCAAGATGTATAACAAACTCAGTTTCTGATAAAAACTTAAAAACTTCTTGATTTTTCTTCCTGTACCGAAGTCTAGGTCTTCCAAACCTTCTTAGATGTTGCCAATCATATACATCTGCCTCTCCCGACTCTATCACCGGCATCTTGTCAGGTTCATAAATAAACAACTGACAATATCCGGCATATGGACAATAGTATTTCTCACCAAGCAAAGATATATCCTTTGTTTTAATGTACTCTTTATATATTTTGTATGTTTCACAATCGTATCTGTCTAATGTGTACAACACTCGTTTTTTCTTCTCAAGTTTTGTGACCATCTCCTTGAATGTATTTGGAAACAAAATATCTGCATCTGTAAATACTAACCAATCGGTGTAGTTTATGCTATCAAGGTATTCAAGTCCTTTGTTGTACAACGCACCCTTGTTAAATTTTTTACCATGTTTTTTTAACACAGAATCTGCAAATACTAAACATCTTACTCGGTCATAACAATCACATATTCTTTTACACTCTGTATCACTTTCAACAGTAAGAACTATTATTTCATCAAACTGACTGAGGTTTTTTGGAAGAAGGAACTCCAAAAAGTCGTTATAATTTACCGATACAAGAAGTGCAGTCAACATCTTATATTTCTCCTTATTTTTCTCGGTCTGGTGATATAAGTTGACAATCACCATAATCCGATGCAAATTCGTTATAACTACTCCAACATGAACCCAGTATTTTTCTACACATTGATAGCAACCAAAGGTCACACACAGCATCAGACATATCGGTATGCCTACGTTGGTTATTGTCAAAACTTGTTTTTGACGTAAATGACACTATTCTCTCACCAAATACTTTTTTAAGATGTTCTTGACTTTCTTTATTGTCAGTTGCAAGAAAAAAACTAGAATTCGGATTTTTCTGAAGTTCCTCTGATATCCTGTGCTCGAACCAATCATGAGAATTCAATGTTCGGTGAACAAATTCCCTACCACCACGACTTTTTGCATGATCAGTTTTTCTAATATGTACACCCACTCTATTTTTTATTTCATATTTTTCAGCATATTTTGAAATTTTGTTCATTATATCTTTCGTTGGTTTTAGTAATTTTAAATTGTTTTTGTACAAAGCAAGAAACTCATTAAAAGAAATGTCATACTTATCAGCAACATCACTATAATAAAACTTATCTGGTGTTTCAAAATATCGGTATAACTTTAACTTTCTATCTTCAACATCGTTGAGACTATCAAAATGATTAAATTCTGTTGGAACCTGGAAAATATCTTGAAAATTGCAATTACAGGTGCGTTCTGGATGCCACGAAAACCCAAACGGTATATCTGCAATTTTAGAATAAGTATAAATTGTAAATATACCTCGCAATCTATTACACAAACCAGGAGCAAGTTTTGGTTTAACAAACGGAGGACCATTTCTAACGCAATTAAAAAAAATCATTTCATTTTTTTTCATCTTAAATGTACCAACCATTAGTTCTTCTCATTATTTTGAGTTTTTGTGTTGATCTTAACCAATTATAGTGAACCATATATGGACTTATATTATTTCTGTGTTTTTGAAAGTATCTTCCATTCGGATATAACTCGACTGGTAAATAATTGTAATTAAGTTTATTACAATTCTTGTGTACATAGTCCTGATCACCTATAAATGTATCCCAACTTTCATCTTCCATCACAGTAGTCGAATTAAAAAAATCTTTAACAACATTTGTACTTTTCATAAACATCAAACCCGAGCAGGGATTATCTTTATCAACTCCATCTGTTTCACTTTGAAATAGAATATCAAAATTCTCAATCGCATTGTATGCGTAGTTCAAAAACTTATCATTTAAAAAAACGACATCACCGTCCACAAGCATCACAAACGAAGAATTTTCAAGTGCGTGTGAAATTGCATTAAATTTTAAAAATACCAAGTCCTTGAAAGTAGATTCGGTATTAGAATTTTTCATCATTTTTTGCCATGTTCTTGGAAATTTTTGTAAATTGTTGACAGAATCTCCGTAAACATGATCCATTAATACTACATTTTTATACTCCTTGCCAAGTTCTCTATAACATTTTTCATCCACACAATAAACTTTCAACAAATTGAAAATACCAATTTTCTCAAGTGACTTAATACAGTTCCGTGTAAAGTCCAAATATCCACTATTCGCCATGGTAATAATAGAAATATTATCTCTCCTAACTAATTCACCAACATCCATATTATCTATAAATATCCAGCATCAATAAATTATAATACATTTTATTTAATTCCAAACTTTCTAAGAATCTTTTTAGATTTGTCGATAATTAAAGGAATTTCGTCCATGATTCAAATTTACCTGAAACAGACCCCTGACTTACAATTGGTGGTTCTGCCCAGTATACTTTAAGATTTAAATCTCGCATAATATCATTCAACCAATGATCAATGGTGTTGTTTACAATATATGAATCGGTATCAATGTACTTGATTATTGCATGAACACATTTTTTTGAAACCAAATATGAATCTGCACATCTTGAAGCACCAGCACATCCCCTACGCGGGTTATTTGATTTTAAATAAATATGTTGCCCTTCACGCAATTCCCACTTGCGTATATGAAGATTGCAACAAGTTCCAATAAACAACATATCAAAATCATTTGGAAGTTCCATCAAATATTCATTTGACTTTACATCAAAGTCATCACAAAAAATTGCATCATCTTCTAAAATCAGAGCATAATCTAAATTTTCATTTGCAACTTTTCTCCAACTCTGTATGTGTTTGCAACACACGGAAATTGCAGGTAAGGTAAGGTAGGGTAATTTAGTTTCAAATTTTAACAAATCATTCTCAGTCAAATCTTCTTTGTCGTAATCAGTTATGTACTCTGCTCCAATACCATATTTTTTAAGTTGTTGTTCCATAAAAAGTTTTCGTTTAACAAATGGTGTGTAGTGGATTACATAAGTTTTCATATTACATAAGTTTTTTTTCATTTGAATTTCTCTGTCCAATAATTGATACACTTGTCTATATCCGGAGAAAGTTTCCTCCAATAAGATTTTGTCATCTTCAAAAAATCAAACTCTGTTTCCAAAAACTCGTCAAACTTTTCTTCAAGATGATCACTCGTCAACTCACTATAATCTTCTGTCCATAACACAGGCAGGTCTTCATATTTTTCCATGTGCGAGTTCACACCCCATCTTTCGTTTGAATATTCTTCATTTGGTTTCTGAACTATAGGAATTCCTTTTGCTAATATAGTTTCATAATGTCGGTGACAATCAATTCCGTTTCCCTCGGGTGAAATAGAGAACTTATGATTTTGTAATCCAATAAAATAATCATCAATAGAGATGCGATGTCTATGACCATGACTTAATCCTTTTTTTGATATAAAATTAAATTTATCTAAATTTCTTAAAAGTTTTTTTCTACGTCCACCACTTCTTGGGTGGATATTAGAGTAACATAAATTTTCATTTATATTTTCTTTTTTATTAAGAAGATTTAAATCAAATTTCTTCCAAAGTTTTGGAAAAAACCCAATGGGATGCTTAACCGGAGTATCTAAATGGTCAATTGCACTTGCACCGACTATTATCTCTGCACAAGGGAAATCGTAGTTTATCCAATCTTTAAATTTCATATTCATATTTTAATTTTCCTTTAATCGCGTATACATTCAACATCAAGTTCTCTATTTTCTAAATATTCCTTGTATAAAAAATTACTCAAGTTATTCGGTCGGAAATATTTTTCCCAAACATCGATACAAAGTTTTCCCATCTCTGCATGATTTCTATTACCAAGTTGTTTTTTTATATTTTCATGCGTAACGTCATTTCCATCCTCAAATATCAACGCAAACTCATTCCAGTTTATATAAGTTTCCAATGGAAGACACTTGTGACCAACGATGATTGGGACAATTCCAATTCGCATACATTCACCGATTCTGTATGAATTTAAACCCTGACCAACAGGACAAAAACCAAACTTTCCTTTTGCGAGATTTTCTAAATATTGTGACTGAAATCTATGTATCTTCCAATCACGCTTGATATGAAATATACTTTTGTAATTTGTTGTATCGATGATTAAAGAATCATCTCTTTCTTTAAAGTTTAATACAAAGTCTCGTTGAGTTCTTACTGATTTTCGTCCAGATGTACCAATTGCACCGATAAATACAAATTCGTATTCTTTTTCATAATCTTTAAATTGATTTATTTTTGTTTCATCAGTAAATAATATCTTATCATCTATCAATGGAATCATTATAATATTATTTTTCTTGTTTTCAAAATCAGATTTTAATGGCATTGCCGAGAACTTAATGCCAATTGAATCATCGTGTATGCAGTACGGTAAGTCATCAAGTGTATAAAATATAAATTTATGACCATGCATTTTATATAATTTAAATGTTTTTAATTTATCATATTGATAATGCAATCCAAGATATTGATTTACTATTGGAAAAATACCATCTGCCAAGTCAGGATTATTAGTTAATGATATATCGTTCAAAAAATATTTAAAAGGCATTATTGATGACAAACGTAGTTTTGCGTCATCTACCTCTAAAATATTACAAGTCGCATCTGTCACTAATAATTTCATAAACTAAATTTTAAATTTAAATTCACTCATTGCAGTCAACCAAGATTCATACTCAAGGTGTGGATTCCACCCTTTGACATTATTTACATTTTTAAAAAATAGATTTGGATTTAAAGATTTTGGAATTGATATATTCTCATTTTTACGAATTACTAAAAGAGATGCTTTGCAATTATGTTTTCCAAGTTCGTTTAGAATTTCGTAATATGTTTCATCTTTTACTATTTGCTGATTGTATTCATAGTCAAATAATACAAATAAAATTTTGTTATCATCACTTAATGTTTTTTTTGTTTTTTCAACTAAATATTCGTATTTTTTTATTTTTTCATTGAATATGGTTTTTACATAACCCCAAACATCTTTTTTTTGTTTTTCGTCACGGGCATCTCCTCTCTGTATATACTTATCAAAATGTGGAAGATAAACCTTAAACTTTTTATTCCACAAAACCGTGCGATGCGAGTCTAAACTTCTTGTAATTTCAAAATTATTTATGTCAACAAAATCATTTAGTTCTAATTTCAACATTTCAGATAAATTAATTGTAAACGATTGCACCCAATCAAATAAGTAACTGCCTTGCTTAAAATTATTTGATTTAAAAAGTTCCTCATCAAAAAAACATTTATTTTGATCAGATACATCATTGAAATACTTAGCCCTTATCATCATTGCGGTATGACAAGTATTACCTAAACTTAATATTTTATCGTATACCATAATCTTTAAATTGATTTTCTAAATTAGTTACTATTCCATCATTTAATTTTTCCGACAGAATCCTTGCTACGCAATATTGAAATAAATTGTTACCCAACCGACCTTTGTATTTAATTTCAATCATTACTCAGTTCTCCCTCCATTTTCATTGTTGTATATCTGTTTCAAAATTCCAGTTTGGTTCTACGATTGTGGGTTCTATACAATATTTTTTTAGTTGACGTGTCCTTGCGTAATACTTGTCTATATGACCTTGTCTTCCTGTTTTTCTCCAGTCAAATGGATTTATATTTTCAATTAAAAAATCAAAGCAATTCGAATTATATGCAATTCCAACTGTCCATAAAATACATCTCCGTTTTGAAGAACCAACTTCTATTATATTTTTTCCACAACTTTTTATAGAGGCATATTTATTAAGATCATATCCCAGGTAAAATAAGTTCCAATCAACCGGAAGTTCAGTTAAACCCTCTGTCAAATTATCTTCCCAATTATTATTAGACACCATAAAATCATCTTCCAATACCAATACATTTTTTAAGTTTCGTTTCTTTGCAGTTTTAATTATTAATTTATGACTTTCAGCACATCCAACTGCACCAAGTAGTGGAAATCTATTTTTACCTCTCCACGGAACATTTTGATTCCATCGTTCATCGTATACTGGTTTTATTGCCGAAAACCTTTCAACTTTATCAGGAATTCCAAGTTTATCAAACTGACTAAGTGCATGATTCCATCTGCCTATTCTCTCGTCAAGGTTTATGCAATAAATCGCCTCAAAATAATCAAATGGATTTTTCATCTATAATGCCCATCTCCAATTTTTTCGTAATGTTCTGAGAGTTGTTGTTTATTCATTTGCTTGATCATGTCCTATCTTAATAGGTTTTTTCGATAATAAGTTTTATTATACCAGACTTCGTTTTCTTTATCTACTAAACCAAAAAAATCATAATTATTCTCCCTTAAAAGATTTCTACAATTTTCATCCTTCTCAATATTGTGACCGTCCAATTCAATAGTAATAACATACACTGGAATATTCCAATTCATAGTTTTTAAAACTTCGTATTCACCACCCTCAACATCCAACGAAAAATAGTCAATATATTCCACCCCAACTTCTTCAAAAATTTCACTTAATTTACGGGACGGCACACTTATAATTTTATTTTTTCGTCTTCGTCGAAACCAACGATTCTTAAATGACTCTGTCATTGTATCAACCATACCGTTTGTAAACCATGTAAGTGATAACGGTTCCCCCCTGCCACCAACTCTATGCGTCAGCATATCAACATTTCCACTTTTTGACGATATTGCACAATTAAAATTATGACAATTCGGCCTATTTTTAATCAATTCATCATATGCCTCACGATGTGGCTCGATCAATATACCAGAGAAACCGAGTTCATCTTCAAAAAACTTTGTATTTGAACCCATAATTCCAGCAGTAGCACCAAGTTCTAAAAAAACTCCATCGTCTCTATGTTTGCATATAAAATTATCATATACAAATTTATCTTCTCCATACTGCGAATAATACTTCATCTATAATGCCCCTCACCTATTTTTTGATAATGCTCTAAAAGTTGTTGTTTGTTCATTTGCTTAAATACTGCAATCTTCTCCACCATTTCCTTCCATTGTTTTTTGTCGTTAATTCGTGCAAGTCTTCTATGTGCCTTGGTATCGTGATCAAGATGATACATATCGTAGGGTGACCTTCCAATCTTTAAATCAAACTTGTCCACCTTGCTTCGCATTAACTCGTCTTCAGGACACCAAGAACCGATTGACGGTTCCCACCCATGCACTTCATAAAAACCCCTTCTTGACATGATACAGACTCCTCCCGCACCATTGTCGGCAACTCTTGGACGATTTCGTCCTAACCAAGTTTTGTCAAGGTTGTCACCTGCAATTACCTTCTTTGTTCCGTCACGTGAAATGTTAAGGAATTTTTGCGAAGGAACAAAAAAATCATATCCATTTACAAGTTTCTCAAAATTCTTCAGCAAATCTTCATGCAACATAATGTCATTGTCTGAGAATATAAGATAATCTCCATCTGTTACTTTTGCTCCTTCGTTGAATCCATACCCACGACTATAATCAAATGGTTCGGGAGTTTTTCTAAGTATATGATTACTTACATTTAAATCAGATAAATCAGATTCGGTATTTTGTTCAACAATAGTAATCTGTCCTTGTGGAATAAGTTTTTTATATCTTTTAACAATAAACCGAAGGTTTCTATCCCTTGATTCATCTGTATCTGAATGTCCTATTATTATATCAATTTTCATTTCAATTTAAAAAGTTATTCATTCTAGTATATTTCTTATAAAAATCCCCTATTGGACGTGGAAAGTGAAATATTACTATTTCGGAGTTTATATCATCTGCATTTGGATTATTTTTTACAATCCCGATTAATTTTGTTTCGTTGTACTTTTTATCTATAATCGCATTGTACACTAAAAAAGGTTGCTCCATACAAGATGGCAAATTTTTATCAGAATAGACATATTCCTTTATGTGTTTAAGTGTTTTTACAAAAAGTTCTTTAATAGAAGGTGAATTATAAAAAACCATGACACCCGTGGAAAATGTTGGAGTTCTGTATGGTACAGGCCAGTCTTTTCTTCTGTGTGGAAATAAACTTCTTCCAAAGTATTCAGATGCAGTAGTTCCTTCTTGTAAACCATATACAACATCTTTTTCAAGAACATCAAAAACCTTTGATACATTTCCATCTATCAAAACATCTGTATCAATGTATAAAATATTTTTGTAATCATCGATATGCTCCCACTCAAATAATCGCATTCTCATTTGAGCTGCATCTAGTATCCTAATGTGGTTTTTCCGTTCTTCATTGCTTTCATTTATATTTTTAAACACCGGTTCTAAAATTAATGTTTTTATATTTATATTGTATTTTAAAAATATGTTGATAATTTCCTGCTCAAATTTTTGTTCAGTTATTACAAGTATATCACAAACTTCATTTACATTTGATTTAGAAATACTACGAACAAGGAGTTCAATTATTTTTAAATAATTTGGATTTAAAAAATGTGAAAAATATAAAAGTTTTTTTGTACCATCACCACTGCTTTTTGTTTTTTGATGCTCTGTGAACATTTTTTCTTTGCATTTTGATTTTTGATACTCTTTATACATTCTTCCAACCATTACATCTTCAACTGCAAACGGAAACTGACCATTGTTGTCCTGAATATTATGTTGATTTAATATAAATTTACTTTTATTTGAATGTGCAATAAATCTGGCAACTTCATAGTCTATACGATAACACTTTCCACAATAATAGTTCATTCCGTCTTCTAACCAGTTTGGTTGATTCAAGTCAAGTATAATACCTCTTTCATTTAACCATGCTTTTAAGTCTCTATACAGAAATGGTCGGCCGTTTGATCCAAAATATTGTTTTAACTTTTTTTTGTATATAGTATTTTCAACCTTTTCTACTCCGCAAATTTTTTTTCTAGTTCTTTCTCCTACATTTGTGTATGTTAAAAAATTACAATCAAGTTTTACCAATCTTTTAAATGTTAAATTCCTGACACACCAATTTATCATTTGGTAAGTTTTAATATGAAGTTGATCATAACTTTCATCACCTTCTAAAAAAAGTTTACCACTTTCAAATTTTGTTTTTGTTGCACCACGATACACCTCTATTATTCCAATTCCATCTGTATTTTTCAACTTTTGGTAGAAATCGGATTTTTTCAGATAATTTAGTTCACTTGCATCTTTTTCACAGGTATTGATGCAAATTAATGTATCACATATGTATTTTTTTCCGTAATTATTATGCAATTCAACTTTACTTTTTTTAAATTTAGTCATAAATCCAAAATCCTTCTTTTTTTAGACGAGTTTCACAATCAGCATTTTTTCTCATATGAGGGTGATACACATAGCAATAATCAGTAACATATCCATACCTTTCTATGATGTTGTTTCCCAATACTTTTATATTTAAGTGGCTTGATCTAAGTTCAGTACTTTCATCTATTAATTCTACAATGTCTTTTTTTGAAATAAGTGAACAAAGATACTTATTAATTTGTTCTTGGTCATCAAATTTCATTTTTTTTTGGAGTATGCTTGTAAACATTGATTTGATTGCAAAAGTGGGTGTAAGATACATCCATCCAGGACAGATACAGAATCCCCACTTATCATTTACATCTTTTGGAAATTGTCCTAAATCTCTCGAAACGACTGCATCATAATTTTTGGAAATCAAATGAAACGGATTTTTTAACCAAACAGTGTCTAAATCAGAATGAATAATTCTGCAATCACAATTTAGAAATTTTAACAATTGTTCAGTTCTCCAACTCCAACCTCCTCCGGATTGTCTTGGTATTATTCCTTTCATATATAGTGTGTTGACTTCGTGGTCTAATAAAAACGACTCAGTTTCTTTATCCGTTGAAACAATTACATAATTTTTTATATGTAATTTTTTAAGGTGTGCTACCCAATTTAATGCAATTCTTTTGTATAATTTGTTACAAAAAGATACAACCAACAATTCATTTTTTGCATATTTTTCAACTTCAGTTTTCAACACCATAATTCTTCCTCTATCCAATCCACCAGTGATTATTATCAGACATTCTAGCAATTTTGTTCTTTGGGTGGAACATTCTCCACGGAAGTTCATTGTAATGAACTACACTCGGTTCTAGTCCATTTTTAAATCGTTCAGAGTTTTCGTGACTTATACAAAATTCATCCTCATTTAATATTTTTACTTTCAAGTCTTTAAATTTATCTGTATTTAGCTTACTATTAAAGTAAATTTCATCTTCTCGTATACCATCATATAAGAACTCAATCCGTTGAGATGTATCAAATAATTCCTTTGTTAGTGGTGTTGGTTTTACAAAACAAAATCCAGGATTTAATATTTTCTGAAAGTATTTGAGTTCTGGTTGAACCCTTACATCCGATTGTATTATTAAATCGTATTTTTTTATTTCATTGAACAAATAATCTAGTGGATTTTTTAAAAAAACTACATCAGGATCAGTAAATAAGCAACTTTTGTTTTCACTCAATGATTTATATATTCTATCTAATTTATCATATTCTGAATTTTTTTGAAGTTCTTCAATTTTTAGGTATCCATGTTCAGCCGGAATTCCCACTAAATCGAGAGATTTCTTTAAATTATTAACAATCTTTCTGTGTAAAGCACCTTCGTTTGTTGATGCCATTGTAATAAACTCAATTTTATGTTTATGAAGATCCATAATAGGTTCTACTGCTTTCTCCCACATGATGTTTGAAACTTGTTTTCTGGTCAATAAATCTGGATCTTCCTGAACAACAAACCTTGGGTGAGTTGCAAAAGAACCATACGATAATCCATACTTCTTACCACGTTTATATACTTGATCGATTGGCATTTTATTTTTCTTTAAAATTTTTGCAACCTCCTGACAATGCTTACCGTTTATTGCGTATGCGTGTGCTTGGCACATTGAAGTATTTATTAAATGTTCATTCACCACGTCATACACAACGTGAGGAATCCCCCCCATAAAAAATAATTTCCAATCCAAATTATCTAAAGACTCAATTGATTTTGTCATTTTATCTAAATCCAAATCTATAAAATGTATATCACTTTCAAAAATGAATACATTATTTAATTTGTTTTTATGAGCATCCATTATTATTTTAAAATGACAATAATCAGTTCTGTTCCACCCCTCACCATATTGTTCATTAACAAAATCTAAGTCAATTACCTCATCAAACTTTACAATTCTATTGTAAATTCCCAATTTTTTAAATTCAACTTTAGACTGTTCCCATCTTTCAGTTTCGTGTTTTGCACAAATACAATAAATTTTATCAAAATAGTCAAATGGATTTTTCATTTTTATTTTATTATGTAATTAATTTATCAAAGTGTTCTGATAATAATCCATGATCTTTGAGTCGTTTGCAAAGCTTTGCGTGTCTCCACTCTATTTCATGTACTTTAATATCCAAGGCATCTCCCATCTCAGAATCTCCATTATTTTTGTTTCTTGGATATACTTTAGCAAATTCTTTCATATGATTTATATATTGTGCATCTCGCCAACTAACACTCCAGTGATAATGAATTTTCCCTTTAAAATTTGAATAATCAAGTTCCGTCAAATCAAAATACCTTTGTTTATCCTCTTCACTTGCACATCTATAAGCATATGTTACTAGATGTGGTCTTTCATTTCTTCCAAAAACTTTGTGATCTTTAATATATGTTTGTGCGCTATAAGACAATATTGAATTTACATTAAGTAAAACTCCGAATAATACCGCCGCATATCCACCCATTGATGAACCTGTTGTTATGACATTGTCACATTTAGATTCATTAATTAGTTCTAATAGCATTTCAGCATGAGAATCAATATTCTTTGATATTATGTTTTTCTCTTCGTAAAATAAATCACCCATATAATAAGCACGATTACAATCACGAACACTGACTGCTTTCACAGGACGGTCTTTAAAAAAATTTACCCACTCAAATCCTACATTCTCACCAATTCCTTGTCCTGCAAATGAAATGAGTAATGTTTTTGCATTATCATTATCAAATCCTAATTTTTGTATGCTCGTATCCATTATACATTTTCATTCACAAATTTAGCAATTTCTTCTCCCAAAATCTTTCGTCCAGTTTCATTAAAATGACAATTATTTCTTGCGTGTGGATGCATATACAATTCATGATAATTATTTTGTTTTTTAACAAACGAATAAATATCATTATATGGCACAGATTTTGAGTTTGTTACCTCGGTTGCAATTTCATTTAATATCACAACATCTTTATCGTTACGCATTCCTGCGTTCTCCGGATTTGGTGTTGTATTGGTAAACATAGGTACTCTTTTATATTTTCTAATTAAATCTATATGAATTTCCAAGTCAGTTCTAAAACTATTAATCTGTTCCTCTGTTGCTCTTTGGTGTTCTGGATCGTGGCCTTTATTAGGAAGTTTAATGTAATGCAGACCAAAATTAAAGTGAACATACTTTGCATTACAAACACAATGTCCAGGTAAATCTCCATATCTTCTTTTCGGAGTAAACCAACCATCAACAGTTCTTGCTTGCTTCCATTGTACCGATACCCATTTTTCAGGAGTTATTGATCTTATGTTTATTTTTTTTAGATAATCATTTGCGTAATCATAGTAATGTCTAGCAATTGAATCTCCTAAAAAAAGTATATACTTATCATTTATATCATCTTTATCTGCCATTTTATTTTCCCATTTTATTCATTTATTATCACTCTCAGAAATTCTTAATGATTTTGCCATACGACCCGATTTTGTAATATCACTCGGTATATCATACTGAGTTGTAACGGTTGGAATGTTAATATATGTTTTCGGTAAAAATGTTTGCTGATACCACCAGTCCAAGTATGAATTATTATTTTCCACAATTTCATCCCACAAATCTCCGTTGTATCTTTCAACCATATACTCAAATACATTTGCATTTATTGCATACGATTGAGTCCAACCAACAGATTTACACTTCCATAAATAATCAATTGAATCATCGTATTCACCTTGCCATTCCTTAGTAAGTCTTTCGTATTCAGGTCGTGGTCGTATTCTTCTCTCACACCCTCCCATATAATAAAACTCCCAATCGGACTTTGTAAGAGCATCAAGAGATTTGTTTAATTTATCTGTACACATATTTTTGTAAAAAGCAACATCATCTTCAAATATCAAAACATTATTTAGTTTTTGTTCGTATGCAAGTTTTACTATTCTCATATGACTTTCATAAAAACCTTTTTTTGGATTTTCAGAATCAGCAACTGCGTCAAATCTTTCTACTCGTTCTAATATTCCGACTTTCTCAAATTCTTTTTTTGAAAGTTCCCACCTATCAGTTCTGTGCTTCATGTTTACACAAAATATTTTATCAAAATAATTAAAATTTATCATAAAACTTTATCCTTTTTATTATTTTTTATTAAGTTTATTAATGCTTCTAACATTCTAGCATCTAGTCCAGCTGCATGAAAAAAACAAGGATACGTATTTGTAATTTTATTATACATTCTATCATGTTTAATTACACTATTTAATTTATCCAGTAAACATTCTTCATTTTTAAATAATTCTCTAAGTCGTTTACGACCTTTAAATGGACCATATGAATCTGGATAAGTGAAATCGAAGTCAGTCCAAAAAATTTGACAATCATAATCCAATGTTACCATTTCTGAATTTTCTACAACATATCTTCCAACGAGAGTCTGATCATTTAGTTTTTTAGTACTACGATCAAAATTATACTGCAAAATAACTTCAAACATATTCTTGATATTTTTTGCGTATCCAATTATTCCACCAGAATTCAAATATTTAAAATGCTTATTTTTTGCCATTTCATTAAAAAAACTACG
>TARA_B100001093_G_scaffold184567_1_pt1 | contig 16863 bp, 17 predicted proteins | sample TARA_B100001093 | Tara Oceans TARA_B100001093 (sample SAMEA2623116) | marine metagenome | biome: marine biome (ENVO:00000447); feature: surface water layer (ENVO:00002042); material: "saline water (ENVO:00002010), including plankton (ENVO:xxxxxxxx)" | depth 5 m
AGAAGATAAAAAAATAAGAGATAGATTGTCTAAAAATGAGCTGAATTATTATGATAAGTTTTCAGATGATCATTTTATTAAAATTTTAATTAGTGACAAAAAAAAAGAATATTATACTTTTATAATTTCATCAAAAATAAAAAAAAAAGGAATTAATGTATTAAATTTCTTTTATGTATCTAATTATTCTTTTTTTAAATTATCGTGGAAAAACATTAGCTATTTAATATCTCGAAAATATAAAGTATTTTTATTTTCAGAATATTTTTTCGAAAATCAAGAAAGTATTTTTTCCTCAAATATTTCTGTAAATATCAAAAAAAATTTTTATTCAAACAATGAAATTAATTTGAAAAATTTAGATATTTTAAATTCTGATCTGATATTATAATAATTTATATTCTAGTAATTTTTAAAACTTTAAGTTTGGCAGTTTTATAAATCCTACTTATTGCCTCATCTATATTCATAATAACAGTTTTTTTTTCAGGGCCGTAAGCATGGATTAAATTTTTTTTTGAAAGCGCTACAGCGACATGACCTTTCCAATATATGATGTCGTTCTTTTGTATATTTTTAGATTTAATTTTTTTTTTAAAATATCTATTTTGGTCCCTGGTATCCCTCGGGCAAAAGATATTATTAAAATTTAAACAAACTTGAATAAGAGCTGAACAGTCTATTCCTTTAAAAGATTTTCCGCCCCATTTATATTTTACATTTTTAAATAAAAAAATTTTTTTAAAAAAATTTTTTTCTTTATAAATTATCGGTTTAACGTCATTTTGGTTAATCCAGCCTTTTTCAAATTTAAAGTAATTAAATTTTTTTTCTTCAATCATTATTTTTGACCCAAATGAAAATTCATCAATCTTTTTAGTTTTATTAGGAAATTTATAAATATTAGCTTTTAATTTATGTATTTTATGAGTTGGCTTGATGCAAGGTTTATAATTTTTTTTTTGAATATACCCCTTATAATTATCTTCTTTAATTTTAATTTTAAGCCATTTCTTGTTTTTTTTTAGTATTGAAAAACTTTCTCCATAAATTAACTGGGTAACTATCTCAGATTTTAAAGATATTTTTTTGTAAAGATTGAGAACAGCGAGAGTGTTAGTATAATATTTAATCATTCAATTTAAGTTTATTTCTAATTATATAAAGAAGTATTAAAGATGGTATTACCATTACGGCTGTAATAATAAAAAAGACACCCCAATCTCCATTAAGCCAATCAACTAAAGCACCGGAGGACGCAGCAAGAGTCGTTCTTCCCGCTGTTCCTATTGAAGCCAGCAAAGCGTACTGAGTTGCAGTGTAAGTTCTGTCGACTAACATTGAAATAAAAGCAACAAAAGCAACAGTAGCAAAAGCTGCTGCCATATCATCAAAGATAACTGCTATAGCAAATAATAATTCAGACTTTCCAGACCAAGCAAGTAATGAAAATAATAAATTTGTTGCCGCCATTAAAATGCCTGAGAAAAACATAGCTTTAATAACTCCAGAACGTATAGCGAATAAACCTCCTAAAAGTGTAAATATAACTGTTGTAATCCAACCTAAACTCTTAGAATAAAGTGCTATATCAGATTTGGTAAAACCTATTTCTTTATAAAATATCACTGACATTCTCCCCAAGAAAGCTTCTCCAATTTTGAAAAGAAAAACAAAACCCAAGATAGCTAATGCAACTTTAAATCCATTTTTTCTAAAAAAACTTACCACTGGACCAATTATAGCTCCGGTTATCCATGCTACGGATTTAGTAGCTGAATTAGATGCACCCAGACTTGTTTCTATCATTTTATCAGTTTGATCTTGAGAGACCTCTCTATTTAGTACGGACGATTCCTTTATAAACATTAAACCAATATTAAAAGCTAAAATTACTAGACATAAAACTAAAAAAGTAATTTGCCAGTAATTATCAAATCCTGATAATTCAAAAAAATCTGCAGTATTTAAGGCAATTACTCCGCCTAGCTTATATCCAGTCCACCACCCGACTACTGCCATCGCTGCTCCTGCCTGCATGGATTTTCCTTCATGCTCGCCAATCTGTTCAATTCTTAAAGCATCTACTGTTATATCTTGGGTTGCAGAAGCGATAGCAATAATCAATCCAATTCCAATAACTAAAGTTAAATTAGCGGTTGGATTTATTAAGCTCCAACAAATTAAGCTTAGGAAGATAATTATTTGCATAATTACTATCCAGCCACGCCTATGACCAATTTTTTTTGTTAACCATGGAATTCTTATTTTATCTATTAAAGGTGCCCATAAATAATTAAATGCGTATACTGCAAAAATTAATCCTGCCCACCCGATCGTGCTTCTGCTGAGACCATCTTCTTTTAACCAAAGACTTAAGCTACTACCTATTATTACCCATGGAAAACCACTTATAGCACCAAGTAATAAAATTTTTAGCATTCTTTTATCAAAGTAAATTGAAAATGTTTCTGATAAAGATTGTTTTTTATATATTTTCATAATTTAATATTAATTTAACCTCTCCAGAATGATGGAAAAAATAAAACTAGTACAGCAAATAATTCTAATCTTCCAAGCAGCATTCCAAATGATAAAAGCCATTTTGAGTAATCAGAAAGATTTTTAAAATTACCATTCGGGCCAATCATTTCCCCCAATCCTGGGCCTACATTAGAAATTGATGTAGCAGCTCCAGAGATTGAGGATAAAAAATCTAACCCTGAAATAGATAATAAAATTGCTAAAAGTATAAAAATAAATAAGTATGAAAAAATAAAAATAATAACTGAATTAATAAAACCGTCAGATATTTTTTGATCATTATATTTTATCAAGAAAACACTATTTGGAGATATAAATTTTTTTATCTGATTTTTTAAAAATAAAAATAAAATTTGTATTCTGAATATTTTAATGCCACATGTTGTTGATCCTGCACATCCACCAATAAACATTAAAAAAAGAAAAAATATTAAAGAAAAATTTCCCCATAATCCAAAATCATCTGTTACATAACCTGTTCCAGATAAAATTGATACAACGTTAAATGAAGAGATTCTAATTCTATCATAAATTGAACTTTCATGATTTATAAATATCAAGTATAAAAAAATTACGAAAATAGAAAAAAATAATAAGTACAGTAAACCTTTGATCTGCACATCGTTAAAAAAAACTTTCGAGTTTCCCTTAATAAATTTCAAATATGAAATAAAAGGTATACTTCCAAGAATAATAAATATTGTTGCAACTATCTCAATACTAGAACTTTCAAAAAATCCAATTGAGTCGTTGTGAGTTGAGAACCCACCCGTAGCAATTGTAGTCATCGAATGCGATATACTGTCAAAAATTCCCATTCCAAATACCCAGTAAAAAAAACTACATAAAAATGTTAACAATAAGTAGGTGGATATAATAATTGTTGCTACTTCAAAAGTTCTAGGTAATATTTTTTCAGCGTTATCAGATCCCTCCATTTTAAAAAGTTGCATTCCACCCACCTTTAAAAGAGGCAAGATTGTAATTGCCATTACAATAATTCCTATTCCTCCCAACCATTGGATAATTGCTCTCCAAAGCAAAATACTTTTGGGACAATTATCTAAATCTTCAATTACAGTTGAGCCAGTTGTTGTAATTCCTGACATGCTCTCAAAAAAAGCATCACTAAAAGTAAAATTTAGGTCAGAAAGCATAAAGGGAAGACTTCCAAATATAGCGATTGAAATCCAAGCCAAAGTTGAGAATAGAAAAGTTTGCTGTAAATTTAAACGAAACTCTTTTTCGAGATTAGTTAGTATAAATAATGCACCTACAAATATAGTCAAAAATGATGAAGCTAAAAAGCTGTGGCTATTTTCATTTAAGAATAATTGAATAGAGTAGGGTATCAACATAAAGAACCCTAAAATGACTAGTAAAATTCCTATTATAAAAAAAATTGTTTTGTTAGTTGTCATGAAATTGAGATTATTTAAATGGTTATAAAATTCAACTTATTATCTTATATTTATATCTGTATTTTATAGAAAAAATTTAATAAACCATAGTTATGCTAGAAAAGGATATAATACAATCAACATCTTCTTGGCCATTTGTAGAGATAAGAAAGCTTTTAAAAGAAAGACGGGATTTAATTAAAAGTAAAAACCTTATCACTTTTCAAACTGGTTATGGCCCAAGCGGATTACCTCACATAGGAACTTTTGGGGAAGTAGCGAGAACTTCTATGATGATTAATGCATTAAACCATATAGAAGAAATTAAGACTGACCTAATTACTTTTTCTGACGATATGGATGGCTTAAGAAAAGTCCCAGAAAATATTCCCAACAATAAAGTTTTGTATGATAATATTGGAAAACCTTTAACAAGTATTCCTGATCCATTTAAAAAATATAATAGTTTCGGCCAGCATAATAACGAAATGCTTAAAAAATTTTTAAATAAATTTAATTTTAAATTTAACTTTAAAAGCTCCACAGAAAATTATAAGAATGGAACCTTTAATAATGCATTAACAAGAGTCTTGGAAAAATATGATGAAATAATGAATATAATTTTACCAACACTTGGGAATGAAAGAAAAAAAACTTACTGCCCCTTTTTGCCAATTTCTCAAAAAAGTGGAAAAGTATTAGAAGTTCCTCTTGTTGAAATGGATAAAAAAAAAGGTATTTTAGTATTTGATGATAATGGAGAAAAATTTAAAACAGATATATTTAACGGAAATTGTAAATTGCAATGGAAAGTAGACTGGGCGATGAGATGGTTTACTTTTGATGTTGATTTTGAAATGTACGGCAAGGACTTAACCGAGAGCGCAATTCTTTCAAGTAAAGTTTGTAGATCATTAGGAAAAAAACCCCCAAACGGTTTTGCTTATGAACTTTTTTTAGATGAAAAAGGGGAAAAAATTTCTAAATCAAAAGGTAATGGAATATCAATTGATCAATGGCTACGGTATGCCTCACCCGAAAGCTTATCATTGTATATGTATCCAAACCCTAAAAGAGCCAAAAAATTATATTCTGAAGTTGTCCCTAAAACTGTTGATGATTATTTATCCTTAATAGAGAAATTTCATACTCAAGAAAAAAAAGATCAAATAATGAATCCAGTATGGCATGTTCACAGTGGATTACCACCTAAAGAAAAAATTATAATGCCTTTTTCAATGTTATTAAACTTAGTTGGATCAAGCAATGCTGAGACAAAAGAAATACTATGGAAGTTTATTAAAAAGTTTCATCAAAATATAGATTTAAAGGAACACCCCATTCTTGATGATTTGACTAGTTTTGCAATTAATTATTTCAAAGATAAAGTTGAACCAAATAAAAAATTTAAAAAACCTAATTTAAAAGAAAAAAAAGCCTTGCAAAACTTAGCTGAGAAATTAAACACTATATCTCAAGACGCTAAACCAGAAGAAATTCAAACTATTGTCTACTCAGCAGGAAAAGAGAATGGTTATGAAAAAAATTTAAGAGACTGGTTTAAATTGATCTATGAAGTTTTGTTTGGGGAGTTTGATGGACCTAGAATGGGATATTTTATTAGTTTTTTTGGAGTAAAAGAAACTATTAATTTAATAAATGATAAAATAAAATAATATTAGATGTTCTCTTTAATAAAACCTTATATTTTTAGTCTAGACCCTGAAGAAGCACACAATTTAGCAATTAAATCTTTAAGATATAATTTTATTCCTGAGAATTTTTTTAAAGTGGATGGGGAGGAGATTTTAGAAACAACTTTATCAGGAATGAATTTAAAAAATCCTATAGGATTGGCAGCTGGATTTGACAAGAGCGCAGAAGTTTATAATTCTTTATTTAAACTAGGGTATTCTTTTGTAGAAGTAGGAACAATCACTCCAAAAAGACAATTAGGAAATCCTAAGCCAAGAATATTTCGTTTAGAAAAAGATAGGGCACTAATTAATAGATTAGGATTTAATAACGATGGACTCGAAGTAATATCTAAAAGAATTTCAAATAATATTCCCAATGGGACTCTAGGAATAAATTTTGGCCCAAATAAAGATACAAAAAATAAAGAGGATGATTTTGCCGAGTGTTTTACAAAACTTTACAAATATTCAAATTATCTTACAATTAATATTTCTTCACCAAATACAGAGGGATTGAGAGATTTTCACAATAAAAATTTAATTATCGATCTGCTTGATAGATTAAATAAAATTAAAAAAAAATTAAAAATAACTAAACCTATTTTTCTTAAATTATCACCTGATATTGATGATAAAGAAATAAGTAATATTTTAGAAGCAATATTTAAATTTAATATTAATGGAATAATTATTTCTAATACCTCTGATAATTCTAGATCTGATTTAATAGATGCTCATAAAAATGAAAAAGGAGGAATTTCTGGTCAACCTCTCAAAGAAATATCAACTATTTTGATAAAAAAATTTTATAAAGAAACTAAAAATAAAATTTCTATCATAGGAGTCGGTGGCGTTGACTCAGGTGAAAGTGCATTTGAAAAAATTAGCGCTGGGGCTAATGCTGTCCAGCTGTATACAGGCATGATATATGAAGGTCCTGGAGTAGTTAAAAAAATTAAAAGTGAATTAATTACTACTTTAAAAAAAGAAAAAATAAAAAAAATGGCTAATGCTGTAGGAATTAATGCTTGACCAATTTTAAAACAGGAATTATATACTTCATTAAATTTTATTATGTCTAAAAAATGTGAACTTACAGGAGTACTACCGCTAAAAGGTCATAATGTTAGCCACTCTAACAATAAGACTAAAAGAAGATTCATTCCGAATTTAAAAAAAGTAATTTTTAAAAGTGAACTATTAAAAAGGAATATTAAATTAAATGTTACTAGCGCTGCAGTTCGAACTGTTGATTTTAAAGGTGGGTTAGACAAATTTTTAAAATCTGCTAAAAATAAAAATCTTTCCTTAAAAGTAAAAAAATTAAAATCGTCATTAGCATCAAAAGCATAATTTTAAAATGATAAAAAAAAAATATAACTTATTTTTTTTTCTTTCATTTTTAATGGCATTTATTGTCATAACTTCTAATTACCTAGTTCAATTTCCTATAAATTATTATAATCTTCAGGAACTGCTAACATATGGTGCATTTACATATCCTATAACATTTTTAGTTACTGATATGAGTAATAAGGCTTACGGAAAAGAGCTAGCAAAAAAGATTGTTTATTTAGGTTTTATTGTTGGAGTCTTAATAACCTTGTTTTTATCTACTAATTTTGAAGATCTTATTTCAATTAGAATCGCCTTCGGTTCGGGAATAGCTTTCCTTTTTGCTCAGATACTTGATGTACAAATTTTTGATAAATTAAGAAATAGTAAAAAGTGGTTTATTGCCCCCTTAACATCTTCAATAATTGGTTCTGCAATCGACACTATGTTATTTTTTACGATATCATTTTATAATACGGAAGTTCCCTGGGTTTCACTTGCTTTTGGAGATTTTCTGATAAAAATTTTAATAGCAATTATTATGTTAATACCTTTTAGAATTTTTTTAAAAAGTATTATGAAAAAACAAAATAAAGTTTTTAGTTACAAATAAAATAAATTTTAATGAAACGTTCTATTTTGATCTTTTTCGATAAATAAATCTGTTAGTTGATTAATCATAACATCACCTAAATCATGAACATCTGTAATTTTTACAGCTCGATTATAATATCTCGTTACATCGTGACCAATTCCGATAGCTAGTAATTCCACATTAGTATTATTTTCAATCCATTTAACTACATTTTTTAAATTAGTTTCAAGATAATCACTTGAATTAGTTGATAAAGTAGAATCATCAACGGGTGCTCCATCTGAAATTACCATGAGTATTTTTCTTTCTTCTTTTCTTTTACTCATTTTTTGGAAAGCCCATTTCAGTGCCTCTCCATCTATGTTCTCTTTTAATAGTCCCTCTTTAAGCATTAGTCCCATATTTTTTTTTGCTTGCCTCCATGGAGTATCAGCTGATTTATAGATTATATGTCTTAAATCATTCAATCTACCAGGTAGTTTAGGTTTATTTTTTTTCATCCATTTGTCTCTGGATGAACCACCTTTCCAATGTTTAGTAGTAAATCCTAAAATTTCAACTTTAACAGAACACCTTTCTAAAGTTCGAGACAGTATATCTGCACAAATTGCGGCCACCGAAATTGGTTTTCCTCTCATTGAACCTGAGTTATCTATCAAAATAGTTACCAAAGTATCTTTAAATTCAATATCTTTTTCTTTTTTAAATGAAAGAGAATTATAAGGATCAATGATAATTCTGGTTAACTTTGAAGTATCTAATAAACCCTCTTCTAGATCAAAGTTCCACGATCTATTTTGCTTCGCTAAAAGCTTTCTTTGAAGTTTATTAGCTAACTTAGATATAAAACTTTTAAGTTGTAAAAGCTGCTGATCTAAATTTTCTCGTAATCTAATTATTTCATTTTCAGACTCAAGATCCTCTGCTTTTATTTCCTCATCAAACTCATCGGTGAATGGTTTATACTTTTTATCTCCAAAATTGTTATTATAATTTGCCCTTCTTTGTGAAGAATCAGTATTTTCCTCTATCTCTAAAGTTTCGGAGTCCTCGCTAGTTTCACTGGCAAAATTTTCAGCATCTTGATTTTTTGAATCAATAGACATTTCTTTATTTTCTTCTCTTTTACCGTCACTTTTGTCATTTTTTTCCTGTAAATTGTTGTCAGGGCCTTTTTCATTTTGGTCTTCATTCTTTTGTTGTTCTTGATCAATACTATCATCTAAATTCATTTCAGAAATTAAATTAGAAATTAAGTTATTAAACTTTTCTTGGTTATTAAGAATGTCATTTAAGGTTATTATTTTTTTTTTAATATTGTTATCAAAACTTTTTTTAAAGGCTTTAAATTCTTTATCTGAGTTTTTATCATTTTTTAAGTCTAAAATATTAGTACGTAAATAATATTCAAAAGCCTCTACCATCTTATTCTCACCTTTTTCTAATGATAGACCCTTGAGTCTTTCTGAGTAATATTTGTGTATATTACTTTTAATTCCTTTAAATCTCATTGATCCTATTTTTTCATATCTTATTTTTTCAGCAATAGAGTACAGTTTTTTTGCAATATTACCTTTTGGCTCGTGCTTTTTTAAAACTTTTAAATTACTGTATCTAATTTTTAATGCTTCTGAGTCCGCAAGAGCTCTAGTTTTTGTATAATTAATTTTTTTATTATCGCCATCTAAATCTGGAAGTCTTACACTAATTTTTTCATTATTTTGTGATCGATTTCCAAAAATCACCTCTACATCGTCAGTTTTTGAAATTGACTTAATTGTTGATGTGATTGCAATTTTGAAGCTTTCTAAAAAATCTTCTTTTTTTTCCATTTTATGTAATTACTACATTTACCGAAGACTCTGGTAAATCTTCTCCAAAACATCTTTGATAATATTCAGATATTATTTTTTTTTCTAATTCGTCACATTTGTTTAAAAAAGTAACTCTGAATGCATAACCCTGATCTTTAAAAATTTGAGTATTTTCCGCCCAATGTAAAACTGTTCTAGGACTCATGACAGTAGATATGTCACCATTTATGAAACCTTTTCGAGTTAAATCTGCAACTTTAATCATGTTAGAAATTTTTTCTTTACCATCTTTATTATTAAAGTTTTTGTTTTTTGCTAAAATTATTTCTTGTTCTTTTTCATGAGGTAAGTAATTTAAAGTTGTTACAATATTCCATCTATCCATTTGCCCTTGGTTTATTTGTTGAGTTCCATGATATAATCCTGTTGTATCTCCTAAACCTATAGTATTTGTAGTCGCGAACATTCTGAAATAACTATGTTGTTCCAATATTTTTTTTTTATCTAATAAAGTAAAATTACCATCACTTTCTAAAATACGTTGAATAACAAACATTACGTCTGGTCTACCTGCATCATATTCATCAAAGACCAAAGCCACAGGATTTTGAATTGACCAAGGAAGCACTCCTTCTTGAAATTCAGTAACTTGTTTACCATCTTTTAATATTATTGCATCTTTTCCGATTAAATCTATTCTGCTAATATGACTATCAAGATTTACTCTTACACATGGCCAATTAAGTCTAGCAGCCACTTGTTCAATGTGAGTAGATTTTCCTGTTCCGTGATACCCTTGAATTAAAACTCTTTTGTTAAAAGCAAATCCTGAAAGAATTGCAAGAGTAGTGTCTTTATCAAATTGATAATCTTGATCAACTTTTGGAACATATTCATTTTTTTTTGAAAATCCCTCTATTTCCATTTTTGTATCTATTCCAAAACACTGTTTAACTGATAACTTGATATCTGGTTTTTGCCCGGACAATGTATTGCTCATTATTTTTTCCTAAAAGTTGTTTTTAACTGACTATAAGCTAAAGTTATTTTTTTTAACTTATCTTCATATTTTTTACTACCGGAGTTTTTATCAGGATGGTATTTCTTTACAAGAGTTTTAAATTTTTTTTGAATTTCTTCCCATTTAGCATAGTAATTTAAATCTAAAATATCGAAAGCGTCTCTATCTGTATTAGATAGCTTTGTTTTCTTGTACTCCTTAAACCCTGAAGAGTTAAATATATTTAGATTATCATCAAGCGCATTATTCCATAAAATATTAAAAAAATTTTCTGAAGAGCCAAAGCTTTTAGTAGACTTGTGCCAAACAGTGTCAGATTTAATAAAATATTCAATTTCTTGATTATTCATATTTTCAAAATAATTCCATTTTTTATTAAATATTTTAATATGCTCTAGACAAAGTAGTCTAAATTTTCTGCTGTTATCCCTTTCAATGGGAGCTTTATATTTACCTGGCTCCTTACAATTATCCCAATCACAAATTATTTTCATTTCAATTAATTATTTATATAATAAATTTATAAATTATGGAAAATTTTTTAAAAATAATTGAAGATAAATTAAAAAAGAATATCAAAATTGAAAAAATACTAGTTCTAGACAATTCTAATAAACACAAAAAACACAAATTTTTTGACAAAGATAAATTTCATATCGGTTTAGAAATAGAGTCAAATTTTCTTAAAACTAAAAATAGAATAGAGTCCCAAAGAATTATTATGAACATTTTGAAAGAAGAACTAAAAGAAAAAATTCATGCTTTAGAAATTATAATTAAATAAGCTTAGGAAAAGTTTTATTTATTTCTTGTGTACTTAATTTATAATTACCTGGTTTAGTTGTTTTACCAATTTTTTTCAATAATATTAAATTTATCTTTTTATCATTATTTTTCTTATCATTAATCATGAATTTTACAATTTCTTTAAAATCTTTTTTTGAAAAGTAGTCTGTAATTTTTAACTTAATTTTATTTTTTTTATAAATGTTTTCTATATCCAGGAGTGTTTTTTTTGAAGTAACTTTTTTTATATATGAGAGTTTAGTTGCCATCATCATTCCAATTAAAACTGCTTCTCCATGATTTAATTTATTCGAGAAATTACTTTTTGCTTCAATAGCATGAGCAAAAGTATGACCAAAATTAAGAGTCATTCTAATATTTTTTTCATTTAAGTCTTTATTTACAAAATAAAGTTTAATTTTACAACTCTCATAAATAGCTTTTTGAAGAAAGTTTAAATTTCTTTTAAAAATTAATTGATTTGAATTCAGTTCAAGCCATTTAAAAAACCCCTTTTTCAATATAATTGCGTGTTTTAAAATTTCAGCATACCCACATATGATTTCTCTACTTGGTAAACTTTTGATAAGTTCCACATCTGCAACAACTAGCCTTGGTTGATAAAATGACCCAATCAAATTTTTTCCATATTTTGAATTGACACCAGTTTTTCCACCAATTGAAGAGTCAACTTGAGCAAGTAAAGTAGATGGAACATTTATAAAGTTTATCCCTCTCTTCGTTATACTTGCTACAAAAGCGGTAAAATCTCCGATAACACCGCCGCCTAATGATATTAAAACATCTGATCTATTAAATTGTTTCTCTAATAATTTTTCTGTGAGCAAACTGGCATTTTTAAATGATTTTAGTTTTTCGTTAGAGGTATATTCAAAAATAAATAAATTATATTTTTTTAAATTCTTTTTAATCTTTTTGGAAAAAATAGCTGGAATTTTTTTATCAATTACTAGAGCTATTTTTTGAGCTTTAGGACATAGTAGATTTATTTTTTTTGAAAGAATATGCAGAATGTTACCTCCAATAAAAATAGAATAATTAGTCTTATTATTTTTTACTTTAATTTCTTTCATTTGCATAATTTTCAACAATTTCTTTAATAACAGTTTCTGAAGCTTGGTCGCAATTTATTTTATAATCTGCAAGATTATACATTCCTTTTCTTTTTTTATAGAGATCATTTAAAGTTTTTTCTGCATCTATACCTTTCAATAAAGGCCTTTTTTTTTTATCAAAAGATCTTTTTAAAATTAAATTTATTTTTAAATCTAGCCAAAAGCTTATTGCTGTTTTCAATACTTTTTCCCTTATTTCCCTGTTCATAAAAGCTCCACCACCTAGAGCAATAACACAGTTTGCTTTATTTAACTCATTAAGAGCAATCTTTTTTTCAATATTTCTAAAATGTTCTTCTCCCTTTTTTTCAAAAATTTCTTTAATAGTTAATAACGTCTCTTTTTCAATTGCTTTATCAGTATCAATAAATTTCATTTTTAACCTGCTAGCCAAAGATTTAGCTATGGTTGATTTACCAACACCCATCATTCCTGTTAAAACAAGGTTTTTTTTCAATTAAAATCCTAATTTATAATTTGATTTATCATAAATTTGTCTTATTTATTGAGTTTAAATATATTTAATTACTATGCAACCTAAATTCAGTCGACAGAAAAGTATTGGTCAATCTTTAGTAAAAAAATTAATCAATATCGTGATTATCTCTTTAGTTGTTGCTTTAGGAATATTCTTATTAGACAAAGTGGACTTTCCTTCCCCACAACAAAAAATAGATCAAGATATTACGAATGAAATCATTAAACTTAAATAAATATTTTTTTTTATTTATTTGTTACATGTTATTTTTTTCAACTGTAAACTCAGAGGATTCAATCGATATTTGGAAAAAGGGAAACTTAGGTGAAAAACCTACGAACAAAATAAATACTTTAGAAGAAAAGCAAAAAAAAATAAATATTTCCAATCAAGACTCTATTAGCGAAGAATTAATTCAAAGTATCAATCTCGATGAACCTAAAGAAAATTTATATGGAATATTTGATCCTGATAAAAATAATTACAGCCTTGATATGTGGAGCCGATCAGATGGAGATAAGATTAAAAATGCTTTTTCAAGAATTAATAAAATTAAACTTTCTCAATCTGCAGAAGATATATTTATAAATACAATTTTAACATATTCGTATCTTCCAAAAAATATGACCGATGATGAATTTTTAGATTTAAAAGTAAATTGGTTGATTAAAAATAAAAAGGATAGTCTTTTAGAAGAATTTTTAAATAAAAATAAAAATTTTAAAAATAAAAATAAAATAATACAATATTTAGTTGATAAAAATATTGCCAAAGCAAATTTAAATGAAGGTTGTAGAAAATCTGAATTCATAAGTAAAGAAATAAAAGACTCGTACTTAGAAAAGTTTAAAATTTATTGCTTAATATTTAATAATAAAAAGAATGAAGCTCAGTTACTTTTTGATATTTTAAAAGAACAAAATATGTCAGATAAATATTTTGATGATAAAGCTAATTTTTTGCTAGGAGTAACAAATAAAACAAATAAAAAAGTACGTGATGATAATTTATTAAATTTTTACCTTTCATCAGTAACAATACCAAACTTTACCTATGAGCCTAATGAAAAAACAAACACTTTTATTTGGGAGTATTTAAATTCAGCAAATTTAGTTAAATTTGATGACGTTGAAGATAAAGAAAAATTAAAAAATTTAGAGTTTGCTGCAAATAAAAACGCTTTTGATAAAGAAAAAATATTTGAAATTTATAAAAAATTTTCTTTCGATTTAAATAGTTTAATCAATGCTGAACAAATCTATCGATCACTTGATGATGTAAGCGCACGTGCAATTATTTATCAAAAATATTTATTATCAGATAATGTTGAAAATAAAATAAAGCTTTTACTTTTAATGGAGGAACTTTTTAAAAAGGAGAAACTGTCAAACGTTTTTGCTGAATTTATGAGTAATAAATTAAAAGAATTAGATGAAGGGAAAATTCCAGAAGATTATAAAGAAATTGTAGAAAAAAATATTATTAGCGAGGTTGAGTATAAGTTGGGCAAAATAAAATATGATGATAAAATTTTACACAGATCCAGAGTTTTGAGATATTATACTGAGCCAGATACGCCTGTACAAAAAACTCAAAAAGATTTTAATAGTGTTTATAAAAAGATTAAAAGAAATAAAAAATATTTTTTTTCTGCAAAAGACTTAGCTTTAATAGAGTCTCTAAAATTAGATGGGTTTAATATACCTAAAGACATTAATGATAAAGAATTAGCTAAAAATTACAGTATTCCTAATAGTTTGTTAGTTTTACTTAAGAATCGAGAAATAGGATTGCTATCTTTAAAATTTGTAGAAATTATTGGTGAAGACGAAATCTCTTCTCTAGATCCAGAGACAATTTATTTTATTACTAATATATTGAATCAAGCAAAATTGATTAAAATTAGAAATAAAACATTAATATCATCACTACCTTTAAGAAGTTAATTATATTATAATTTTTATATGACTTTATTTAATATTATCACTGAACCAGATCCTATTTTAAGAAAAAAATCTGAAAATTTAGAGACTGTTAACGATGAATCAAGAAAATTAATGAAAAAAATGCTTGATACTATGTATAACGCACCTGGCATAGGTTTGGCAGCTCCGCAAGTAGGCATATTAAAGAAAATAATAGTGATAGATATCTCTAAAGAAAAAGAAAAAAAAAATCCTCTATTTCTTATCAATCCAAAAATTTTAGATAGATCAAAAAAAACATCTGTTTATGAAGAGGGTTGCTTATCACTACCAGGTCAATTTGCCGAAATAGAGAGACCTGCTGAGTGTCATATAAAATTCTTAGACTATAATGGAAAAGGCAAAGAATTAAAAATCGATGGTTTACTCTCTACATGTGTTCAACATGAAATAGATCATTTGGATGGAATTTTATTTATAGATTACTTATCTAAATTAAAAAAATCTATGATTATTAAAAAATTAGTTAAACAAAAAAAATCATTAGAAAGAATAGTGGTTTAAATTAAAGTTAATGAAAAAAAAAATTGTTTTTATGGGAACTCCCAAATTCTCGGTGCCAATCTTAGAAGTTTTAATAAAATCTGATTATTCGGTTGAGTGTGTTTATACTCAACCCCCACAAAAATCCTCTAGAGGTCAAAAGATTAAACCTTCACCTATTGAGCTAGTTGCAAAAAAATACAAATTAAAGATAAGATCCCCAAGGAACTTGAATACTGAAGAAGAATATAATTTTCTAAACTCAATGAAACCTTTCTTAGTAATAGTCGTTGCTTATGGAAAAATTATTCCTAAAAAATTTTTAGAACTTTCTGAAAAAGGATTTTTAAATATTCACGCCTCCTTATTGCCAAAATGGAGAGGTGCGGCTCCAATTCAAAGATCTATACTGAATAAAGACAAAGAAACTGGAATTAGTTTCATGAAGATAGAGGAAAAACTTGATGAGGGACCTTTTATGAAGCAAATAAAAGTTAAGATCAATCATCAAACTACAAGTTTAGAATTAAGTAAAAAACTTTCATTTTTAAGTGCTAAAAATATTATTGAAGCAATTAAGCTAATTGAAAGTGATAAAGCAATATTTCACAATCAAAACAATGATGAAGTTTCCTATGCTTATAAAATAAAAAAAAAAGAAGCTAAAATCATTTGGTCAAAGTCTGCTCTTGATGTTATTTCACAAATTAATGGATTAAATCCATCTCCTGGGGCCTGGTTTGAATATGAAAACTCAAGATTTAAAATTTGGAAAGCAGAAATCTCAGAATTATCTGGAAAACCAGGACGAGTTTTAAATGATGAATTAACAATAGCGTGTAAAGATAAATCTATAAAAATTTTAGAAATTCAAAAAGAAGGTAAGAACAAACTTCACGTAAATGATTTTTTATCAGGAAATAAAATAATTAAAAACAAAACAATTATTTAATGAATAATTATCAAATTCTTATAGAATACGACGGAACAGATTTTGTTGGATGGCAAATACAAAAAAATGGATTATCTGTTCAAGAAGTTGTTCAAAATTCTTTAAAAAAAATCTTAAAAGAAAATATTATTTTATTTGGATCTGGCAGGACAGACACTGGTGTTCATGCGATAGAACAGTCTGCGAATTTTAAATCAAATTATAAAATTAAAGATAAAATCAAATTTTTAAAATCGCTAAACTTTTTTTTGTCAAAACATAAAGTTTCAATTTTAGATATACAAAAGAAAATAAATTCATTTCATTCTAGACATAGTGCAAAAAAAAGGATTTATAAATATGTAATTATAAATAGATATGCACCATTAGTTTTACAAAAAAATAAAGCATGGAATATCAAAAAAAAACTAGATGTAAAATTGATGAAAAAAGGAGCAAATATTTTAAAGGGAACAAAAAACTTTTCTACTTTTAGAGCCTCATCTTGCTCAGCAAAATCTCCAATTAGAACACTAAACTCTGTAAAGATAAAAAAGATTAAAGATAAAATAGAAATAAAATTTATTTCAAAATCATTTTTACAACAACAGGTAAGATCAATGGTTGGTTGTTTAAAATATCTAGGTGAAAAAAAATG
>TARA_B100001093_G_scaffold53732_1_pt1 | contig 16862 bp, 14 predicted proteins | sample TARA_B100001093 | Tara Oceans TARA_B100001093 (sample SAMEA2623116) | marine metagenome | biome: marine biome (ENVO:00000447); feature: surface water layer (ENVO:00002042); material: "saline water (ENVO:00002010), including plankton (ENVO:xxxxxxxx)" | depth 5 m
AATTATATTTTACTTAAAAATTTATCTTTTTTTAAAGAACTAGGCTGCCCAATTCTTGTAGGCGTTTCAAGAAAATCAATGATTTACAAGGTTTTAAACTCTAATCCTGAAAATAGTCTCAATGGCACCACATGTCTAAACACAATTTCATTAATGAATGGGGCAAATATTCTAAGAGTTCACGATGTTAAGCAAGCTAAAGAGGTTGTTAGCTTGGTTGAATCTTTAAATTGAAGGAGTTAATTCAAATTTGATTAATTTTGCATAAACATTAAAGGTGGATAAGCTGAGTTTTATTGACATTAACATAGTTAATATAATTGATGTTTTGCTAGTCATTATACTTCTCTACTATGTATACAAGCTCGTTAGAAGAACGGCGGCAATCAATATTTTGGTTGGAATAGTGATTATATACCTAATTTGGAAACTTACGGCAGTATTAAACATGAATATATTCAGTAGTCTTTTAGGACAGTTCATAAGTGTAGGTGTTTTTGCTTTAATTGTAGTTTTTCAACAAGAAATCAGAAAGTTTCTACTTATGATCGGTTCAAATAATCTTACAAACAATAAACTCTACTTTAAATATATTAATATTTTTAAACCGTCTAGGGAAATAAGTCAAATGAATATTGAAGAATTTTTAATTGGTTGTCAAAAACTTATTAAAAATAAAACCGGTGCATTATTTGTTATTGAAAGAAACAATAGTTTAGATTTTATAAAAAACACTGGAGATGAATTATATCTTGAAATTTCTTCCCCTATTATTGAAAGTATTTTTTTTAAAAACAGTCCATTACATGATGGTGCTGTAATTATTGATGGGAATTTTATTACCGCAGCAAGAATAGTTTTACCAGTTTCCGAAAATAAAAACATAGACTCTAGTCTGGGATTAAGACACAGAGCAGCTATTGGCATCACTGAAAAAACTGATTCCATTGCGATTGTTGTATCTGAAGAAAATGGTAAAATAAAATTTATTAAAAATGGTGAAATCTTTAATCATAAAAGCGAAGAAAATTTGAGAACTATGATTGAGGCTGAGCTTGTTTAATTTTAGTTTTTCTCAACTGATCCTCATAAAGATTTTTATAAATCCCATTTTCTATCTTGATGAGCTCCTCGTGTTTTCCCTGCTCAATAATAACACCATCATTCAATACAATTATTCGATCTGATTTTAATATGGTGGATAACCTGTGTGCAATTATAATTGATGTTTTATTTTTAGTAATTGTTTCAGTAGCATTCTGAATAAGTTTTTCCGATTTTGAATCTATTGAAGATGTTGCTTCATCTAGAATTAGTATTGATGGGTGTTTTATATAAGCTCTCAGAAATGCAATCAGTTGTCGTTGACCTTGTGACATCATAACACCTCTCTCTCTAACATTATAATTATATCCGTTTGGTAGAGACATAATAAAATCATGAATTCCAATTTTTTTAGCAGCATCTGTTACATCTTTAAATGGAACATCCTTGTTCCAGAGGGTAATATTGTTCAGTAAAGTGTCTGCAAATAAAAAAACATCTTGTAACACCAATGCTATGTTAGATCTTAATGATTTTATATCGATCTCACTTATGTTGACACCATCTAAAGAAATAATTCCTTCTTGTGGTTCATAGAATCTATTAAGTAAGTTAATAATAGTAGTTTTTCCAGAGCCTGTTGACCCTACAATTGCAATTTTTTCACCATGATTTATTTTAAAGGATAATCCTTTCAATACTTTTTCACCTTTATTGTATGAAAATGTAACTTCACTGAATTTTACTATACCTTTTGAAGAATTGGAATTTAAATTTTTGGTATTTTTTATTGAACTATCCGTATCAATTATTTTAAAAACCCTATTAGCTGCTACCATCCCCATCTGAAGAGTGTTGAACTTATCAGCAATTTGTCTAAGTGGTCTAAACAGCATCTGAGATAACTGAATAAATAGAAATATAACACCAAGAGTTACATTAGAATTTTCATAAATAAGATTAAGACCACCAAACCAAACTATTAATCCAATTGTTATTGAGGTTGATAGTTCAGCTAATGGAAAAAAAATTGAATTATACCAAACAGTTTTCAGCCAAGCTTCTTTATGTTTTTTATTAATTTTTGTAAAAGTTAAATATTCAATTTTTTGCCTATTGAATAATTGGACTATTTTCATCCCAGTAAGTCTCTCTTGAACAAATGAATTTAAATTTGCTACTTCATTTCTTACTTCGTTGAAAGCGGTTTTCATTGCCTTTTGAAATTTTCGCGTTGCAAAAAGAATAAATGGAAGTATTAAAAAAACTATAAAACTTAATTTCCAACTTAATATTAGCATCACTAACATTACGACTAACATTTGAAGCAGATCTGCAATTATCATAAACAGACCTTGACTAAAAATACTCGCTATGGTTTCCATGTCATTTACAGCCCTTGTGACCAGCCTACCAACAGATGACTTATCAAAATAGCCCATTTTAAAATTTATTATGTGTTTAAATAATTTTGTTCTAATATCAAAAACAACATTTTGACCTAGAAGATTTGCAAAATAGCCAAATAAGAACATGAACAATACATACATAGCTAGATTAAAAATCATGAGAGTTATAATAAAAATAAAATCATCAAAATTATTTACAGCTAAATAATCATCAACAGCTACTTTTATTAAATATGGTGTGAGAATTGAAAAAATAGAAATAAGAACAGCAGAAAGAGCTACAAAAGCAAATGTTTTTTTATAAATGATAACATATTTTAATAATCTGTTAAAAAGTGAAAAATCAAATTTTTTGGTCTCTTTAGGCATTTAAAATACTGTTAATTGGATAGTTAATGTTTGTTAAGTAAAGTCCGTGAGCAGGAACTGAATAACCAGCATTGTTTCTATCTTTTGATTTAATAAGTTCAAATATTGAATCTACTTCATTTTTACCTTCACCAATTTCAATTAATGTTCCCACTATGGCTCTTACCATATTTCTTAGAAATCTATTTGCGGAAATTTGGAAAACCCAATGATTATCTGTTTTAAACCACTTAGCCGAACTAATACAACAATCAAAAGTTTTTACGTCAGATCTAACCTTTGAAAAACATTTAAAATCTTTTGTACCCAATAGGTTTAGTGCTGCTAAGTTCATCAAAGAAAAATCGACTTCTTTTTTTAAAAAATATAACCGGTTTTTCATAAAAGGATTTTTAATTTTGGTTAGTTTGTACTGATAAGTTCTACTCAACGCATCAAATCTAGCATGAAAATTATTTTCTACCTTAAATAAATTAGATACAGATATATCAAAAGGTAAAAAAGAGTTCAGTTTATAAATAAAGTCAACTTCATCATAGATTTCTTCATAATAATCAAAATGAGCAAAAAACATGTAGGCGTGTACTCCTGAATCTGTTCTTCCAACACCAACCAGCTTTATATGATGGTTCAGAATCTTACTCAAACATTTTTCTAAAGTTTCTTGTACAGATTTAGATTTCGGCTGAATTTGCCAACCATGGTAATTAGTTCCTTCAAATGATAATTTTAATAAATATCTCAAGAGATATACTACTTTTGTTATTGTTCAAAGATACCTTATTCAATAAGTCAAAAAAATTTAATTTGAAAAAAATTCTTGTCATTTCAGATACTCACAATTTCATTGATGATAAAATTATTAATTATGTAAAAAAAGCCGATCAGGTTTGGCACGCGGGAGACCTTGGAACTATTGAAGTTTTAGAAAAAATTGAAGGCCTAAGAAAAACTATTGCAGTTTATGGAAACATTGATAACCAATTAATTAGAAGTGAGCTTAAAGAATATGAAATATTCTATTGCGAAGGGGTCAAAGTTTTAATGATTCATATTGCAGGAAGACCTCCTTATTACAATCAAAACGTAAATAGTTTGATTAAAAATGAAAAACCTAAAATATTGGTTTATGGACACTCACATATTTTAAAAGTTAATTTTGATAAAAAAAATGAACTTTTATTAATAAATCCTGGCGCAGCGGGTAGACATGGATTTCATAAAAAAAGAACAATGTTAAGGTTTGAAATTAACGGGAATAGTATTCAGAATATGGAAATAATAGAACTCGGTCAAAGGTCAAAACTATCTAATTCTGTTTGATGAATTTATAAACGATATATCTTTCCTAATTGAACTTATAGCCAGTAATAATAAGAAAAAAGAAATTAAAAAATATATCAGGGCTGGATCAGTAATTGATTTTTCAAAAGATCTCTCATCAAATAAGTTTATTAAACCAAAAATTAGTGGCAGAAATAATATTCTTAAAAGGATAATTTGAATCTTTGGTTTCTTAAATAAGAATATGATAAACAACAAAAAAATACTAAAAACTTCAGAAAAGAAATAATCATTAATATATGGCCTAAAAAAACCAAAATATGATTCTGATAAAGACATCTCAGAGTTACTATCAATTGAAACAATTACAAATGAATTGATTATAACTAACAGTAGCATGTAAATAGTTTGAATTCTTTGAATCATAATTGAGAATTTGCTTAAAATTATAATTTTATATTGATTTTAATAAATAATTGTATATTTACATCGATTTTTATAATCATTCCCACAATTATTACGTACAAACAATAATCAATTACAAATAAAACCCTAATAACTAATGAAGTTTGAAATATCCGCGTTGAAAGAGAAAAAAATCTCAGAACTTCAAAAAATAGCTGAAGAAATTGGAATAGAAAAAATTACTGGTTTAAAAAAAATAGACTTAGCTTATAAAATAATTGACCATTATGCATCTTCCTCCTCCACTAAGAATGATGTTAAAGAAGTGAAAAAAATTGCAGATAAAAACGAAAGCAAAATTGAAAATGGTGATAAAGATAAGATAGAAAATGGGCCTATTAATAATGGATACAAACCAAAACAGAGAAAAGAAAAAAATCATAATAAAGACAATAGAAACAGGTATAAAGAGCCAGACTTTGAATTTGATGGTATTATTGAAAGCGAAGGGGTTTTAGATATAATGCAAGAAGGTTATGGTTTTTTAAGATCCTCTGATTATAATTACTTGACGAGTCCTGATGATATATACGTTTCACAATCACAAGTTAGACTTTTTGGTTTGAAAACTGGTGATACCGTTCTAGGTCATGTGAGGCCACCCAAAGAAGGTGAAAAATATTTTCCATTAATTAAAGTTTCTAAAATAAATGGTTTAAGTCCTAATGTTGTGAGAGACAGAGTTTCATTTGAACACTTAACTCCTCTTTTTCCTGATGAGAAGTTCAATCTCGCAGATAAAAATAATACTATTTCGACAAGGGTAATGGATCTCTTTTCTCCAATTGGTAAAGGTCAAAGAGGTATGATTGTGTCCCAACCAAAAACCGGTAAAACGATGCTTCTAAAAGACGTTGCTAACGCAATTGCAGCCAATCATCCTGAAGTTTATCAAATCATTTTATTGATTGATGAAAGACCTGAGGAGGTTACAGATATGATGAGAAATGTTAAGGGAGAAGTAGTGGCGTCTACTTTTGACGAACCTGCTGACAGGCATGTAAAAGTTGCCAATATCGTTTTAGAAAAAGCAAAAAGACTTGTTGAATGTGGTCATGATGTCGTAATACTATTAGATTCTATTACAAGGTTAGCGAGAGCTTACAACACGGTTCAACCTGCCTCTGGTAAAATATTGAGTGGTGGAGTTGATGCAAATGCTTTACACAAACCTAAAAGGTTTTTTGGAGCAGCAAGAAATATTGAAGGTGGTGGATCTCTTTCGATTATTGCAACTGCTCTAACAGAAACTGGATCAAAAATGGATGAAGTAATTTTTGAAGAATTTAAAGGAACCGGAAATATGGAATTACAACTTGACAGAAGAATATCCAACAGAAGAATTTTCCCTGCTATTGATCTTGTATCATCTGGGACTAGAAGGGATGATTTATTATTAAACGAAAATACGATCCAAAGAATGTGGATCATGAGAAAATATCTGGCTGACATGAATCCAGTTGAAGCAATGGAATTTATTAATGACAGAATTAAGAAATCAATTAATAATGAAGAATTCTTAATGTCAATGAATTCTTAAAGACTTTATTTTTTCAATAAAGATATGTGCTTAGTCAATTTGGATTTTAAATTTGACGACTTGTTGGCATGTATTATGTTTTTCTTTACCAATTTGTCTAGCATAGAAGCAACTGAAGGAAATAGTTTTTCAGCAACTTTTTTGGATTTTGAATCTTTTAATTTTTTGATTGCGTTTCTTGTTGATTTGTGTTGAACTTTTTTTCTAAGTTTAACAACCTCATTTCGTCTTATTTTTTTTAACGCTGATTTATGATTTGCCATATAATTATTTTTTGTAGCCCGTAGGGGAATCGAACCCCTCTTACCAGGATGAAAACCTGGCGTCCTAGCCGATAGACGAACGGGCCAAATTTAACGTTTGCAAATGTAATTCAAAGGTTACAAACATGCAACATTATATTTCAATTATTCAGAGTAATCTAGTATGCCTTTGCAAATAACACTCTTTGTTTAGATAGTTTTCCAGATATAATACATTTTCCTTCAACAGGGAAATTTTCAAAAGGAATGCATCTTATTGTAGCTTTTGTTTCTTTTTTAATTTTTTCCTCTGTTTCTTGAGTTCCGTCCCAATGGGCAGAAATAAATCCACCGTGGTGTTTTATAACGGTTTTGAATTCATCATAATCGTTTATAACTCTAATATTGTTATCCCTAAAACTCAATGCCTTACTAAAAATATTTTTTTGAATATCCTCAATTAGTTCAAGAACTTTTGATTTAGTTTCATTAAACTCAATTGTTTCTTTTTCCATTTTATCTCTCCTAAAAATTTCCACAGATGAATTAGCAACGTCCTTTGGACCAATTACTAATCTTATTGGCACCCCTTTTATTTCATATTCATTGAATTTATAACCTGGTTTATAGGAATCTCTCTTGTCAACCAAAAAACTTATGTTTTCGCTAGTAAGTTGATCCAATAACGGTTTAACATAATTCAAAACTTTATTTAACTCATCATTATTTTTAAAAATTGGTATGATCACAACTTGATTTGGTGCTAACTTTGGTGGAAGAACCAGTCCATTGTCATCGCTGTGTGTCATGATCAATGCTCCCATTAAACGGGTAGATACTCCCCAAGAGGTAGCCCACACATAATCTAATTTTCCATCTCTGTTAGCAAATTGAACATCAAATGCTTTGGCAAAATTTTGACCTAAAAAATGTGAAGTTCCTGCTTGAAGAGCCTTGCCATCTTGCATGAGAGCTTCTATACAATAAGTCTCCTGGGCGCCGGCAAATTTTTCGCTTTCTGATTTAGAGCCCTTAATTACAGGGATGCCCATGAATTTTTCAGAGAAATCACCATAAATATCATTTATCATCATGGCCTCATTTAAAGCCTCTTGTTTTGTTTCATGCGCTGTATGCCCTTCTTGCCATAGAAATTCTGAAGTTCTTAAAAACAAGCGTGTTCTCATTTCCCAACGCACCACATTTGCCCATTGATTGATTAATATTGGTAGGTCTCTGTAAGATTGAATCCAGTTTTTATATGTTTTCCATATGATTGCTTCGCTTGTTGGTCTAACGATCAACTCCTCTTCTAACTTAGCTTTTTCATCAACTTTTAATTTTCCAGGTTTTTTTGGATCATTTTTAAGACGGTAATGAGTTACAACAGCACACTCTTTTGCAAAACCTTCGGCATTTTTTTCCTCAGCTTCAAATAAACTTTTTGGAACAAACAAAGGAAAATAAGCGTTTTGGTGTCCAGTATCTTTAAACATTTTGTCCAATTGACTTTTCATTTTTTCCCATATCGAAAATCCATAAGGCTTTATAACCATACATCCTCTAACAGATGAATTTTCTGCTAAATCAGCTTTAACAACCAGTTCATTATACCATTTCGAATAATCTTCTTTTCTTTTTGTTAGTTTTTTACCCATTTGTTTTTGGCATAATTATTGTTTATTTATGTATAGACAAAACTAAGTTTTAAATTTTAAAAACACATTTGATAACATGAAAAAATCCACAATTAAATATTTAAAATTTCAAACTAAACTAATTTTTTTCTTCCTAACCCTTAGTATCATTGGTTGTGGACCTTTTAACTCCTACAACTCAAGTACTAATGATGGTATTTATGCTTCTGACAATTTGATGTCTAATAATCAAACATCAAATAATCAAAATGGCTTGTATTATAAAAATTATTTTGATCAAAAAGCCAAAGATCTAGGAGTTTCCACCAACGAAAATGACAGTATATTAACCGATGTTGGTTCATACTCAAATAGCAATGTTCAATATCAAAATAGTTTTGGATCCTGGGGAGACTCCCCCAGTTCAGTAAATATTGTTAATAATAGTTACTATCCAAACAATGGTTTTCATTGGTCAAATTTTTATAGACCTTATTATATGAATTCTTGGTATGATCCTTTTTACAACCCTTTTTACAGTCCTTACTATTCTTGGAACTATTTTCCATACGGTAGGTTTGGTTACACTCATTATATGTACAGACCTTGGTTCTATCCAAGAAACTATGGCCACCCATACTACAATGGAGGTTTCTATGACCCTAACACGGTTGCATACATGAATGGAAGACGAGGATCTTCAATTCATGGTAATGGTTTTAGCTCAAATAAAATATCGTCTAATTCATCAATTGTTAACAATAATGTAGGTAGAAATAGTCAGACTACAAATAAAAATCAATCAGAAGAAAAAAACAGTAGAAATATAAATAGACTTTACTACTCTGTAAACGGTTATGGTGTAAGGTCTAGTTACCAAACGAGAGACTACAATAACATTGGTGAAAAAGAAATTGAATTCGGTCAAGGATCTAGAGACATAAGAAATAATAAAAACGCCAACAGCGTACAATCGAACAATGGAAGAAGTTCAACAAATTTTCAATTAAGTAAATATGGAAATAGTTCCAGAGAATCCTTGGAAAGAAATAATTACAATAGATCCAGCAACTTTGGCAATCCAATGAACAGATCATACACTGCTCCCGTTAGATCAAATAACTCAACAATTAAAAGATCTACCTACTCACCACGAACCACGTCAATTGGAAGAACTAGTACTAGATCAAGCTCAGGTAGCTCGTCCAGTTCCAGTAGTAGTTCCAGTAGATCTAGAAGTCCTAGATAAGTTAAAAGATGCCAAGAAAAGTTTTATTTTTATTATTGCTTTTGGTTTCTAATTTTTCTTTAAACGCACAGTCTGTACAAGAAATCTTAGGTTACTCTGTTGACAGACCCAACGGAACAGCGAGGTTTGAATCAATGGGAGGTGCATTTGGCGCACTTGGTGGAGATCTATCGGCAATTAACATTAATCCTGCTAGTAGTTCAGTATTCAATGATAACGAATACGGCTTTACAATTGGAACACATAAAGTCTCTAACAATTCACTTTTTTTTGGTAACAGAAAAAAAACCAATAATTCTAAATTCAGCTTTAATCAAGGAGGTGGTGTTTGGTTGTGGAAAAATTTAGGTAGTGGAAATATTAACAAGATTTCATTTGCAATTAATGCCCAAACGAATAATTCGTTCAACGATTTTGTAGATATAAGAGGAAGAAACACCAATAACTCAGTTGATAAATTTTTTCTAAACAATTCAATAGGTTTCAATTCAGACGATTTAAGTGTTGGAAACAATGAAAGCGTTCCAGGTGTCTATAAATTTCTTGGGGAAGTTTATGGGTATTCAGCTCAACAAGCTTTTTTAGCTTACCAGGCTTACTTAATCGATTATAATCAAAATACAAACACATTCTCCTCAGGAGCAAAATACGAGACAGGTGTTGATCAAATACACATGCTAGAAAGGGATGGCGTGAATTCAAAATATAATATTAATATTTCAATGCAATTTAAAGAGAATTACTTTTTTGGACTGAGTATCAACACACATGAAATTCGTTCTGAGACTTATTCAATACATCGAGAAAGTAATTTTTCTACTGATTCTCCAATCTCTGAAATAACATTTGAAAATAGTATCATCACAAGTGGTGAAGGTTTTTCCTTTCAGCTAGGAGGTATAGCAAAATTAAATAGCTTAAGACTTGGACTTACTTATGATTCACCAACATGGTATAATCTTTGGGATGAAACATTTCAATCTTTAGAAACCAAATCAACGGATGCAAATGGAGTTAATTTTATTGATAAAATAGATCCAAGGATTTTAAATAGTTATCCAAGTTACACCCTAAAAACACCATCAAAAATCACAACTAGTGCTGCATTAATTTTTGGAAAATTTGGATTAATAAGTCTGGATGTTATTAGTGTAGACTATTCCAAAATTAAACTTAAACCAAAAAGAGACTTTACTTTAAGAAACAATGAATTAAAAAATCAACTAAATAATACAGTGAATTTTAGAGTTGGAGGAGAATTAAGGTTAAATCAACTTAGTCTTAGAACTGGCTACTCTAAAATGAATAATCCATACAAGTCCACTGAATTTTATAATTCATCCCAATCGATGTCGATTGGATTAGGTTATGATTTTGGTGGAACTTTATTAAATTTTTCCTACAAAAAATTTGAAAACAAAAGGACACATCAGCTTTTTGATTCAGGATTAACCGATCTATCTTACATAAATGCAAATAATTATTTGACAAACTTGTCAATAATATTTAAATTTTAAAAATTATAAAAAAACTATTTAATAATTAATTATTGTTTAATTATCTTCGCAACAGATTTAAAAAATATGAAATATAACAAGTTTCTTGAAGATCTTGAACTAATTGATCAAGACCACAAAAATTATTCGATTGAGACACCACTAAGGGACAATGCATTTGAAATTTCGGATAATGAAAAGATTTCAATAATTGAAAAAAATGTTCAAGAAATCCTCCATACTTTAGGGATGGATATGACGGACGACAGCCTCAAGGGAACACCAAAAAGGGTCGCTAAAGCATACGTTAAAGAACTTTTTGGAGGATTAAACCCAAAAAATTTACCCACAAGTTCAACATTTGAAAATAAGTATAAATATGGGGAAATGTTAGTTGAAAAAAATATTACCGTTTTTTCAACATGTGAACATCACCTACTTCCCATATATGGAAAAGCACATGTTGCATACTTTGCAAAAGATGAAGTAGTTGGTTTGTCAAAAATGAATAGAATTGTTGACTACTACTCAAGAAGACCGCAAGTTCAAGAAAGATTAAATATTCAAATAGTGAAAGCTTTACAAAAAATACTTAAAACTAAAGATGTAGCTTGTATTATTGATGCAAAACACATGTGTGTCAATTCAAGAGGAATCAGACATATTGATTGTAGTACAGTTACGGGAGACTTTGGCGGGAAATTCAAAGACAAATTAATTAAAAGAGAATTTTTAGATTATATTCGTAAATAAAGTTAAGTACATATTCAATGTCTTTACCTGCGAAAGATCTTAAAGTATTCAATTCCATATCTAGAAAAAAAGAATCATTCATTTCATTAGATCCAAACAATGTTGGCATGTATGTTTGTGGCCCTACTGTTTATAATACTGTCCATTTAGGGAATTGTAGAACTTTCATTTCATTTGATGTAATTTATAGATATTTAATCCACTTGGGTTACAAAGTTAGATATGTCAGGAACATAACAGATGTTGGTCATTTGGAAAATGAGGACGGTTCAGGTGAAGATAAAATATCAAAAAGAGCAAAAATCGAAAAAATTGAACCCATGGAGGTTGTTCAAAAGTACACAAATGAATTTCACTCTATATTAGATTCTTTTAACTTATTGAAGCCCAACATTGAACCAACAGCTACAGGACATATAATTGAACAAATTGAAATGATTGATAAAATAATTAAAAATGGATATGCATATGTAAAAAATGGTTCTGTATATTTTGATTTAATTAATTTTTCAAAAAATTATAAATATGGTCAACTGAGTAATAGAAATTTTGAAGATATAGTTAATGAATCTCGCTCGCTCAAGGGATCTGATGAAAAAAAGAATCCACAAGATTTTGCACTTTGGAAAAAAGCAAGTAAATCACACATAATGAAATGGCAATCACCTTGGGGGATAGGTTTCCCTGGTTGGCACATTGAATGCTCTGCAATGGGACACAAGTATTTAGGAGAAAAATTTGATATACATGGTGGTGGTATTGATTTAAAATTTCCTCATCACGATTGTGAAATTGCACAATCAAAATCCGTTTACGGAGAAAACCCTGCAAATTATTGGATTCATACTAATATGCTTACTCTTAATGGGAAAAAGATGTCCAAATCATTAGGAAATTCTGTTTTCCCAAATGAAATTTTTGATGGATCAAGTAAAACCTTTTCTAAAAGTTTTTCTCCAATGACTTTGAAATTTTTTATGTACCAAGCTCATTACAGGAATGTTTTAGACTTAAGCAACGATGCACTCAATTCTGCTGAAAAGGGTTTCAAAAAGTTAATTAAATCATACAAACTTGTTAAAAGTTTACCTTCAAATGATGATAAATCTGACTTCGAAACAAAAAAATGGATTGAAAGATGTTACCAAACAATGAATGATGACTTTAATACTCCTGTTCTTATTTCTACATTGTTCGATTGTTCAAAATTCATAAATAGTGTTAATATTGGATCTAAAAATTTAAACAAGGATGATAAAATTTCAATTGAAAAAACATTTAAAGTCTTCCTTTTTGATATTCTGGGTTTTGTAAAAGAGTTTGATATTATAGAAAAAAAATCGAATAATGAAGACTTAATTAAAATTTTAATAGAAGTTAGAAATCAAGCTAGAGCAAACCGAGATTTCGATCTCTCAGATCAAATAAGAAATCAATTATTTAAAGTAGGAGTTAAATTAAATGACAACAAGGATGATTCCTCATATAAATTAATTGATTAATGAAAATCTTTATTTATCCATTTGTAGTAATAATTAAAATTTATCAAATATTTGTTTCTCCGTTTTTTCCAGCAACATGTAAATTTAGCCCATCATGTTCTGAATACACAAAATTAAGTTTAATGAAACACGGACTTTTCAAAGGTTTAAAGCTATCTTTAAAAAGGATTATAAAATGCCATCCAATAGGAAAAGATAGTGGTTATGATCCCGTTCCTTAGTATTTTAAAATTTAATATATAAAATGATTTTTTATAAAATAGACTGGGCTCCAAATGAAGTTTTTTTAAAACTTGGTCCACTTGCAATTCATTGGTACAGTTTGATGTTCATTGTTGCGTTTACTCTTGGTTATTATATAATTAAAAGAATTTATCAAAATGAAAATAAGTCTGTCGACTTGGTTGAACCACTTTTTATTTATGTTGTTTTTGGTACTTTAATTGGTGCTCGTCTCGGAGAAGTTTTTTTTTATAATTGGGATTACTTTCAAAATAATTTAATTGAAATATTTCTTCCTATAAAAAAAGACCCCAATGCATCATTGCTGTTTGGAAATATTAGTGGATATAAATTTGTTGGGTTTAGGGGTTTAGCAAGTCATGGTGCAACAATTGGAATTATAAGTGCTATGTTTTTATATAAATATAAATTTAAGTTTGATTCTGTTTTATGGATTTTTGATAGAATCGTAATTCCAATATCTGTTGGTGGAATGTTTGTTCGAATTGGAAACTTTTTTAACTCTGAAATTGTTGGAAATTATACTGGAAACAATTTTGGAATAATTTTCTCAAATCGGGGAGAAATATATCCAAGACATCCTGCTCAGCTTTATGAGGCATTTGGTTACTTAATTTTGTTCATTATTTTAAGATATCTATATTGGAAAACAGATTTAGGCAAGAAAAAAGGTTTTATTTTTGGATTCTTTTTGATTTGTCTTTTCTCGATCAGGGTTTTAGTAGAGTTTGTCAAAGAAAGCCAAGGTGGTGGTATTGAAGACTATTTAGGAATATTGTCTACAGGTCAGTGGCTTAGTATACCTTTTATCTTATTAGGAGCACTATTAATTTTGAATTCAAAAAGAAAGATTAACTCTACTTTGTAAAATCTTTACTCAAAGTATCAAACATTACAGGTGTTGCTATGAATACTGAAGAGTAAGTCCCAATCATAACTCCAATTATTAATGCAAACATAAAACCTTGAATTGACTCCCCACCAAAAATAAAAATTGATATTAGTACAACTAATGTTGTAAAAGATGTATTGAGAGTTCGGCTAAGTGTCGAATTTAATGCAACATTTACTGTTTTTTCAAATTTCCATGATTTATTGATATTTCTAAACTCTCTAATTCTATCGAAAACTACAACAGTATCATTTAAAGAATAACCTATTACTGTCAATATTGCTGCAATAAATGCTTGATTAATTTCCATATTGAATGGCATAAAAGAGTACGTTAAAGAAAAAACACCCAAAACAACTAAAACATCATGAAAAACTGCAGTTACTGCGCCAAGGGAATATTGCCAGTTTCTAAATCTTATCAATATATAGAGAAAGACAACAATCAATGAGCCTATAATTGCCAATAATGAATTTTTTTTAATGTCATCAGCTATCGTTGGACCTACCTTGATTGATGACATTATTCCAACTTGCTTTTCATCAGAACCATTGACAAAGTCATCATAAGAAAGATTTGAAGGCAGGTTTTCTTTAAGGGATTTATATAAAATTTCTTGAATTTCATTATCTACCTCAGTCCCTTCAACATCTACTTTGTAATTTGTTGTAATTTTTAATTGATTATCTGAACCAAATGTTTTTGCCTCAGCACTTCCTAATACTGAACTTAAATTTGATTGGATTTGACTCTGATTCACATTGTTATCAAATCTTACTGTATAAGATCTTCCACCAACAAAATCAACACCTTGGTTTAATCCATTATTAAAAAGTGAAAAGATGCCAAGTGTTAACAATGAAAATGAAAACATGTATGCGATTTTTCTTTTTTGTAAGAAAAAAATACCTAAATTTTTAAATAGGTCTTTAGTTGGTTTGGTAGAGAAATCTAATGTTTTGGATTTTTTTAACCTAGCCTCTACTAACATTCTTGTAATAAAAATAGCTGTGAATAATGACGTAGCGATTCCGATAAGAAGGGTTGTTGCAAATCCTTTTATAGGACCAGATCCAAAAATAAATAGTATTAGGGCGGTAAGTCCGGTTGTTATATTAGCATCCAAAATCGAAGACAAAGCACTACTAAAGCCATCGCTGACTGCTTGCTTTTGTCCTTTTCCTTTATTAAATTCTTCTCTAATTCTTTCAAAAATCAGAACATTTGCATCAACTGACATTCCGATTGTCAGGACTATACCAGCTATTCCTGGAAGGGTTAAAACTGCTCCCATTCCAGCTAAAATCCCAAAGATCAAAACAATATTCAGAACAAGGGCTACATCAGCATAAAGTCCAGCCAAACCATAGTAGAATGTCATCCAAATTAGAACTACTAATAATGCAATTGCAAATGAGTTAACTCCTCTTTCAATAGATTCTTGACCCAAAGATGGACCAACTATTTCAGATTGAATGATTTCTGCCGATGCTGGTAATTTACCAGCTCTTAAAACATTTGCCAAATCAATTGCTTCATTCAATGAAAATTGTCCAGAAATCTCAGACCTTCCACCAGAGATTGGGCCTTTGGATACTCCAGGGGCAGAGTAAACAATATCGTCAAGAACAATTGCAATATTACCTTTTTCTTGGTATGCAACGCCAGTCATTTCTTCCCATTCTCGTGCGCCTTTTCCATTCATTTGCATCGAAACAGCAGGAGAACCTATTTGATCATAACTTTGACTAGCATCAACAACGACACTGCCTCCGAGTGGCGGCATATTATTACGATTGGCTTTGATAACATAAAGATCAACGATTTTTGTAGAAGAATCAGCTTTACCAAACAAAAACTTAGTATATCTTTTGTCATTGGGAAGCAACTGTCTTATCTCAGGATCGGATAAATATGCCTCAACTTTTACTTGATCTTTCTCAAAAAATTGAGCAATTACTGGACCGCCCTGGTAGCCAGTTCCAACAATTAAATCGAATAATGGGTTATTGGCTGAAGAAGTAATTGAATCGTTCGCTTCAACATCAGCTAACAAATCATCAATTTTTGATTCAACCTTTTTTGGTTGCTCCTGATTATTATTTAATTTACTTTTTAAAAGTTCATTAGCATCGGATAAAAAATTTAGAAATGAATCGTTTTTTTCAGTGAACCAAAACTCGAGCTGGGCAGTACTTTGCAATAAGTTTTGAACTCTAGCTACATCCTTAGCACCAGGTAATTCAACCAATATTCTTCCAGAGTTTCCAAGCCTCTGAATATTAGGTTGTGTAACGCCAAACTTATCTATTCGTTTTCTTAAAACCTCAAATGCAGATACAATTGATTCATCTATCTTTTGTTTTAAAATTGGTTTTACTTCCTGGTCATTCATTTCAAAGTTAATATCATCACTCAGCGTTCTATTTCCAAAAATATCTGGTGAAGCTAGATTAATATCACCCTTAATCTCATCAAAAGCAGTAAAAAACGACTCCAAATATGTTTGATTGGATTCTTTTTGAAGCTCGTCTGCCCTACTTAGAGCATTATTGAAAACAATATCTCTTGAATTTTCAGATAAACCCAACAATATATCTTTAACAGAGATTTGAAGAATTACGTTAATACCTCCTTTTAAATCTAACCCTTTATTTAGTTCTTTAGATTTAGCGCTTTTATAAGTTGTAAAGCCAAATATTGTTTCATCAGCAATTGAATCCAAATAACTTGTATA
>TARA_B100001093_G_scaffold86870_4_pt1 | contig 16810 bp, 16 predicted proteins | sample TARA_B100001093 | Tara Oceans TARA_B100001093 (sample SAMEA2623116) | marine metagenome | biome: marine biome (ENVO:00000447); feature: surface water layer (ENVO:00002042); material: "saline water (ENVO:00002010), including plankton (ENVO:xxxxxxxx)" | depth 5 m
ATAGAATTCCCACCCCGTCTTCATGGCTCACAGGGCCGTGCGAAAGCAATTAAACAATACCATCGAAGAATTTCCAAGTCATACGAAATATTCTCATCTGCGGTTAGAGTGGTGGAGCTTTAGCAATTACTTTCATTTCAACCGCAATCGGGGTAGGCAGGGCTCGAATGGCCAGTGTCGTGCGAGTCGGGCCGACCTTTCCAAGCGTTTCAGCCCATACTTCGTTGTAACCTGAGAAATCTCGGTCCATGTCCACCAAAAACGAGGTGACGTCCAGTACGTCGTCGATGGAACCTCCAGCCTCTTCTAAGATACGAGTGATGTTTTCTACCACTGCGTGAGTTTGTGCCTTGATATCATAGTCCTGTGGGGCGCCCGTTGAATCACGTATGGGGCCACCTGGGATTGCGTTAGTGCCTGGTTGGCGCGGTCCGACACCTGAGAGATAGAGCAAATCTCCGACCCTTCGAGCATGGGGGTAAGCACCGACTGGCTTCGGAGCCGCCTCACTGTTCACGGAATCCTTTCCATCGGTTGGGTCCCACAATGCAGGTCCACTGTCATTGTTTGCTACTGGGATTTTGTCTGGTTCATCACTCGTGAAATCTTCATCTCCGTCCAGTACGTTTCGCTCACCATGAAAGAATTCGATATCGTCTTCATCGTATTCCTTGTCACCTGCACCAGAAGGCGTAGGGTCGAGGTGGACGATTGCTCCACCTGCGCCGTTTAGGGCTTCATATGCCAGAACCTCACCTGTGAGATTGTTTCGATTTCCATTCATACCGGAAAGCCACCACATCGGTTTGAAAGCCACGACTTTTTGAACGCGAATTTGTTGATGAATTGTTCGTGAAAGTTGACCGACATCTTCGAGCCTTCCCTCGCCTAAAAATTCAAGAATTTTCCTGTTCCATTCATCGTCCTTGAGTGAGTGAATCCGGTCATCTTTGGGATCGATATGGGTTGTAAACATGCGATTTGAAAGTGACATTGCGGTAACTGCAACAGCTTTTCTCCCCGTCGATTTAATGACGTCGAGGCACGCTTTGGACAGAACGGTTGTTTCGGCTCGATTTGCATAGACATTGGACGAAACAATCACCGCCGGAATCGCATTGTCAGGATTCAAAAGTTTCAGTGCAACTACCGAGCCCACGTCGATTGGGAAGCCGTGGTATGCAACAGTTCGGCTTTTCAGGCCTCTTTGTTCGTTCGCTTTGTCCCATGCATGGGCGAAATCAGCGTCGATGTTGAACGAATAGGGGATGGAGCCAAGTTCGTGAAAATCGTGGTCAACCATGGTCCACTCGGGATTTGGGTCTGCCATGATTTGGTGACCGATGATGCTTGGCCACGTGGTTGAGTAGATGATCAAGAGGTCAGCACCACTGTCTTTGATTCGTTGTGCAGCATCATCGAAGGACGCACGCAGTCTACCCCAGCCTTCGTTTCCTTCTGGGACCAAGAGTGGGTGCGGGTGAACGGGGACGATGAACGAACCAACGAGCTCTCCTTGGCTCATGGGACTGCCTCCTTGTGGTTTCTCTCTGGCCATTCTACAATGGCATTTCCAGTGCCAATGATGGTCCCGTATCCGTGTAAGATGCCGGGATATGTTGGCATATCCAAGGTAGAAAGCAACCACGAAAGTCCCCCTCCATCACTTTCAGCAATTGCTTGTTCGGTGAATTCAGGCATTTCATTCAATATTCTCTGCGATTGACCGGTACGGAAATATTCGATCATCCGCATGTCCCATAGATGCATTGCATGGCTGGTAATGTGTTCTTTACTCATGTCTTCCGGGATTGCTGATTCGGTTGTGAAGTGGCGGTGTGAGAGCGAGTTGCTGGCCAAGACGACCACCTTTTTTCCGCTCGCAAGGATTGTTTCGCGGGTGACTCGGCCTAGTTCCTTCATCATTTCCTGCATGACTTCAACCGAATAGTAGTCGGTGGAACGGTTGCTGGAAATAACGACAAGTGGCTTGTCCCATGCCGGGTTGAACAGGTGACCGGTGGTGATGGTACCGTAATCAACTCTAAAGTCGGGATTTTCCATCATCTTGACCGTTAAACCTGCATCAGCGGCACGGTCATGGAGTTGAGTGGCGAGTTCAACATCGATGTTCAAGTCGTAATGGTAGCGGAAAAGATTTGGAAACACTGGGTCAACAGAGAGATTCTTGAAATGTGGCAGTCCAAGGAAATGCGTACCGACATAGGTTTGCCAGTGCGGTGAAAGGAGCACAATCGCATCATAGTCAACCCCTGCAAGTGATTCTCGGAGTCGCTCATAGCCCCATCGCAATTGTTCCCAACCGCCTTCAGCAGTCGGCTCATTTTGTTCGGGATTTTCTGCATACACCAAATGCGGAGGGTGGGGTGCTAAACATCCTGCGACAATCTCGCCTTTCGCCATGAAACTCCCAAGGGGTGGAGGATTATATCGGCATCGGCGAACAGTCATGCGGAAGGTTCACTCGCCCGAACCCTCAAACACGACGAGAACTTCCCCGAGTCATGGACGGTGAAGCGACCAGCGAAATGGTGGTTGAACAACCGCTGTTGATTCGTGCGCTTGATTTTGACACCGGGGCACGGCATATTCTGGCTCCCGCATTTCTCGGCGTCATCTTCGGTGGCCTTTGGCAGTGGATTGTTATGCCCGAAACCGGAGATTTGAATCTCCCAAATCCGATACACGGGACTTTCCTCATCACCCTTGTTCTTTCTCCGTTGTTGTATCGAATCTTAATCAAGGATTCTGAAGGAGAATGGTGGGAATACAGTTTGGGACTTCTCCTGCTGGGCGGAGTGTTTTCGATGATTTGGCTCTCAGGTTGGGGTGCTATGTTCTGTGGTGGCTATGGGGCACTCTTGCTGTGGGTTTGGATCAGCACCGACTGGGGACGGTACCAACTTCCACCCTTTCGCTACGGACTGTGGCACGCTTTTGGGCTGGACCTCGGTGCCTTTGCAGGTAGCGTTTTGGTGTACAGTATGCTGTGAAAATCACGACGTGTAACTTTCTTCATCGTTGGGGAAATCCCCAGAGCGAACATCACTGCAATACGATTTAATCGCACCGTTGATGTCATCTGCGAGATTGAGATAACGGCGGAGGAACCGTGGCGAGAAATCCATGGTGATGCCGAGCAAATCATGCAGAACCAGTACCTGTCCATCGCAATCTGGGCCAGCTCCAATACCGATGGTCGGAATCGTGATTGCTTCGCTGACTTTCATTGCCAGTTCCCGTGGGATTTTTTCCAGTACGATGGCGAAGCATCCTGCTTTTTCCAACAGTTTTGCATCTTCAATGAGTTTCTCCGCCTCAGCGTCTTCTTTTGCACGAACTGTATAGGTTCCAAACTTGTAGATTGATTGTGGCGTCAAACCTAAGTGACCCATCACTGGAATTCCAGCGGTAAGAATTCGTTCAACGGATTGCAAGATTTCCGCTCCACCCTCAAGTTTCACTGCGTGGCCTTCAGATTCCTTCATGATTCGAATCGCTGATTCAAGTGCAATCGCAGAGTTGCCTTGGTATGTACCAAACGGCATATCGACCACAATTAATGCGCGGTCTACCGCTCGCTGAACACACTGAGCGTGGTAAATCATGTGCTCGAGGGTGATTGGAACGGTAGTGACTTGTCCTGCCATCACGTTTGAAGCGGAGTCGCCAACTAAAATCACATCGACACCAGCTTGGTCTACCAGTTTGGCCAGCGAGTAGTCGTAGGCGGTGAGCATGGTGATTTTTTCATCAGCTCGCTTCATTTCTTGAAGTGTGTGGGTGGTGATTTTGCGCGCTTCTGAGTGAACAGACATACCCCTTCCACCTGCGCACTTGTTTTCAAACCCTCGCCGATGGAGACTATTCTTCTTCAAGGGATACGTCGAGGTGCAGTGAGAGTTCAGCAATCGCCTCATCGATATCGACGCTTGACAGGATTTGCTGGCGAGCCTCCAATTCATTGACCAACAAGGCTGCCACAGCGAATACTGCGTTTTGGTCCTCATCGATAACGTGTTCGACCTGCTCTTCGACCCACTGTTCTAGCATGCCTGAATCAATGTTCAGCATGGAACCGATTCGCTTCAATACGCTTTCCAACATGTCTTTCAGTTCTGCTTGCTGTTCGGGACTGGTTTGGTCGTGCGGTTCATGGAACTCTACATCTGCGCTAATGTAGAGTTTCGAATGTTCAGCATCTTCTGGAATCAGTTCAAGCAGTGTTTGAAGGTCGGGATCTATACCGTCTTGATCGATTGATGGCTCTACCATCGGATGGTTGAGAGGAGGCAGTGCGGGGTCGAACACCTGTTGAACGGTGAATCTCCGACGCCCGACAATTTTCAAGAAGTGGTTGCTGCCTTTAGTTTCGTGATGAAGAATCTCTGCTTCGCAGCCGTGAGTTCGTGGCCCATCCCAATGGTTCGACGGTCGAAACGGGTCGTTCAACACCAATCCGAAATTCAGTTCATCCAACAGGCAATCATCGAGCATTTGGCGGTATCGTGGCTCAAACACCCGGAGTTCCTGAATCTCACCGGGCAGCAAAACCATTGGTAGAACAAACAGTGGGAGATTCTCCATGAAGTTAAGTGATAACGAGGGCTTTTGAAGATATGTTTGTCATTGGTCTGGATGTTTGACGCAGATATTGGTGAGTTCTGAAAAGAAATCCATCGACCAGCGTCCCCCCTCTCGTCCAACTCCGGAGAGTTTCATGCCTCCAAACGGTGTGCGTAAATCTCGATGGAGCCAAGTATTGACCCAGACTATCCCGCTTTCAATTTGACTCGCAAACGCCCGCCCACGCTCAAGGTCTTTTGTCCAAACTGAACCCGCCAGCCCGTATTCAGATGCGTTAACCATGTCAAGAGCCTGTTGCTCATCGGTGAATGTGTGAAGGGTCACCATGGGACCAAAAATCTCCTCAGTCGCACAGCGTGATGCGGAAGAAACTCCAGTCACAACGGTTGGACGCAGGTAGGCACCTCTTGCTTCAGGATGTGGATGTCCGGTCATTGCTTGCGTGCCTCCAGTGAGAATCTTACCGCCTTCTTCAAGTGCGAGTTCGATGTACGATTCGACTTTTTGCAGGTGTTCATATGAAATCACGGTACCCATGTCGGTTGATTCGAGCATCGGGTCTCCAACCTTGAGCTCACTCACCCGTTGAACAAATGCAGGGATGAATGCTTCTGCAATCGCTTCATGAATCATAATTCGCGACCCGCACAAGCAGACCTGTCCAGAATTGGTGAACGCAGCCTTGACCGCACCCTGCACAGCAAGTTCAACATCGGCATCCTCTAGTATGATGGTGGCGTTTTTCCCACCCAACTCAAGAGACAATTTCTTGAACATTGGCGCTGCAGTTCGTGCGACGATTCTACCCGTTGCAGTTCCGCCGGTGAAAGAAATCCCCTGTATGCCAGGGTGCTCGAGAATCGCTTGACCAACTTCCGGACCCAAGCCATGAACCAGATTAAACACACCAGCAGGTAGGTCAAGTTCATCCAAGGTTTGAGCGAGAATGTTGGCCGTGAGCGGTGTAATTTCACTCGGTTTAGCAACAATAGTATTCCCCATGAGGAGGGCTGGAGCCACCTTCCATGACAGCAGATAGAGCGGAAGATTCCAGGGGGTAATCAGTCCAACGGTACCCACAGGTGTACGATGCACATAATTCATCGCATCATCCATTTCAAACGATTCAGGTGTCTGTTGTCGGGCAAAGTCCGCAAAGAAGCGAAAGTTGCTAACCGAGCGCGCTGCGTCGACTCGGCGGGAAAGCGACAACGGTTTTCCAGTATCGAGAGTTTCGGTTTGTGCTATGTGTTCAGCTTTCACTTCAAGTGCATCAGCAATCCGGTCCAACCATCCTGCTCGCATTTCAAGGGTCAATGAGCTCCACGCTTTTTGAGCAGAATGGGCTGCTACAACAGCCTTTTCAACATCAGAACTTTTCGACCTGGGAATGGTTGCAATCTGTGTCTCCAAGGCGGGATTGATGTCGTAAAGTGTCGTTCCGTCCTCTGCTGGTTGGAACTCTCCAGCAATGTAATTGAGGACTTCTTGCATCCTCAGACCTCCACGTCGTAGAGCCATCGGTCTTGGTCGGGATCCCATTCATCCCACGTCGGTAGGGTTTCCAATTGCGGGAGGTACTTCTCAGGTACAATGCCCGGCACGATGAATGCTTTTTGGCGATGTAGAGGGTACGGGTTTCGCAAATCGATTCCTAATACACCCAAGACTGCTCGAGCGACGTACCACATTGCCTGAGAGTTCCAACCGTGAGCGATTTTCACGACAACGCCGAGTCCTTTGGGGTAATCTGGGTGCTCGATGGCAAGGCCCAGCAACCCATCAGCTCCTTCTTTGGCGATGACTTTTCCGTTTCCTGCTTTGAGAATGGTTGAATCGAGCCGATTGAATCCTCCGACCAAGTCTGGGCTTCGTACCATCGATTCCCAGATCCAATCTTTGTCCTTGTCGCGAACCAAACCCGCATAGATTTGCGCTAATTCTGCTACAGTATTGGATACTGTCGGAAGGCCACAGCCGTCTTTAGCAATGCGAAGTGGCTTCCAATCTGGGCCTAAGTAGGTGCGCAGTTCTACCATGTAAGCGTCGAACACTTCGTGGGTTGGAAGCGTGTATCCCGCTCGGTTCCAACCTTTTTTCCGACAACCGTGCAGAATGGCAGCGTGTTCACCAGAACAGGTGTGAAACCATCGACGAGGACGACGTACTTGGCGACCGAATTGAATCAACGGCACGTCAAGTGGTGTCAACATCAGCGGCCATTCTTCCTCTGAAAGCAGCGATTGGGCAGCTGCAACGTGTTCAGTATCGCCGTTATGGGATGCAACTGCAATAGCCTTTTGCTCCCAGGTGAGGTCTTCAAGTTCTTCTGTGAACGCTTTCAGCATGAACGGCTTCATCATTGAGCGGCCGTAGCACAACACGTTTCCTCCAAAGGAATGAATCACTTCGTTACCGTGCGACCAAGCTATTGCACCGTGAATTGTCGTTTCTGAGACGCCGTTCCTGCGATAATCAACCAGCGGTTCCCATGCCACTTCTCGTCCAGTAGGAATCCCTTCGACCTTTTCTCCGAGTGGAGATTTCGGATACATTTCGCTCCCAGGTCTTCCCGGCTCGACTGCAGATGGAGTATCGTGTTCAATGACCATACAGACCCCTCATGCTTGCAGTAATTCTTCGACCCGAGGGACAACGTGTTCCATGTAAGCGGTCATGTTTCGACAGACTCGATCAGAATCGTGGTTGAAGAAATCGAACCATGCCATGATTCTGTCTTCTGGGTGGAACCGTTCGACGATTTGTTGTGCAACTTCTTCGATGTTGCCAATCAAAGCATTTTGTGCAGCATTGGTGACCTTCGAGGGATCGATTGTTCCCTCGAGTGCATTCCAATACGCACCCAGTGCTGCCTTTGCTTCATCATGAGCTGCCTTGCTCTGCTGCTCAGTACTCAAGTGTGGTTCGTTGTTAAGGAAGACAAACGATGTGCGAGGCATGTCGCCTCGAGTCCATGCACCTCCATCAGCGTGGAACACTTCACGCATGCGTTCATGGGTCGCATCAATGACTTCTGGTTTGGTTATTGAGAGGTTGAATACCTTCACTGGTGCGATGGAGTTGAAGAAAATCTGAGCCTTCGGTTCGTGGGTTCCCGCAACCAAACTCAAGAGTTCCCTTCGGAAATTTTGCGGGATGATTTTCAAATCTTCAAACACGTACCTCTTGGGTATGAGGATTGAATCAGGGGCTGCATCAAGATGTTCAAGTTCAACCGCAGCGTTTTGGACCAGTGCCCAATCCTCATCGCTTCGGAAGTTGTCTCGTGTGAGCACCGTCGCATATGTCTGGTCGGAGTTGACGATGTCACCGCGCAAAAGTCGCAGAAAAACGTCACCTGCTTCCATGAATATTTGCCCACGAAGGGCTTTCCATGCTGCTTCTTCAATCGAGTTACGGGGCTTAATCCCATATGGGCGGGCCATGAATTCAAATCGCCCGGCTGAAAATCCGATGTGGAGTTTTCGATGTTCGTTAGGGTTTAGGCCGTGCAGTTGGAGTGTGTTCGCTATACGCTCTGCTTGAGCAATCGGTCCACCAGATGCGAGTATCGAAATGACTGCACAGCCGATCTCCAATGTGTTGGTTTGTCGGAACGATTCCATTGCGAGCTGAGGGAAATCTGTGCACAACCCTACTTCTCCTTGCCAGTGGGGAACAACTGGCTTGGAATTCGATTTTTGAACTTCAGTGGAGAGGTGTGCTTGGGCAATCCACCCGACTCCAAAGCCAAGTTTGTCAGCGCATTTCAATTGTTGAAAATAATTTCGAAACATTTCTTGCTCAGAAGGAATCAAACCGGACGCATCCGGCGTTTGACTGATTGAGAAAAAAATGTCGTGGTCCATGGGTGGCACCGTTCATCCCAGAGGAAGCCCCATCATAACGAGTGTGGCCAAATACGATGAAATCATTCACCTGCTGGTTTGTTGTTGAATTCGGTTAAATCAACGATACGCTGGCGGAGCGGATGCGGTGCAGGAACTCCTGCATTGATGAAGGTATGAAGGCAATCTGAGAGCTGAAGCATGGCTGTTTCATAATCCTCTTCGATTTCTGCAATGTCAGCCAAACCCCAACGAGCGACTAATTGGCTACCAAGGTCTTCCAGTTCAGCCGCTAATTCCAGTGACTTTTGATAGAGGTCCTTTGCAGCGGCAAAGTTACCGATTGTGGCTTGCGTGTGAGCAAGGTCTCCCATGGCTTCAATTTCTGCTTCTTCATCCTTCATCAGCAGGGCTAATTCAAGGCGTCGAGTTCCGTAAACGAGCGCCGTATCATGGTCGTCTTTTCGCTTAGCACACGTTTCAAGCAAGGCCAAGCCGTACGATATGCCGTTTTGATCATCGATGCTCTCTCGTAATCGAAGGGAACGAGTGGCAAATGTTTGTGCATCATCGTAGTTTTCCATACTCAAGTGGAGCAGTGCGATGTGGTGAGATACGGCTGCAGCCAGCGCTTCTGCCTCATCAAGTGATTCCGATTTCACGCACAGTTCGGCAAACGCATCAATCGCTGCATTTTCGTGCTTTAATTGCTCAAATGTCGCCCATCCATGTTCGATATCATCAGTAGCGATTTCTTTGGCATGGTCCAGTAAGCGTTGTGCAAGCTGATCGTCTTCGAGTTCAAGTGCCAGTGGACGTAATCGGAGTGCTAAGGGCGTGTTAATGCGATCCATCGCACCCCCAGCTGTCAGCATGTCGAGAATTTTGCGAGCTTGTTCAGCACTCACCTCTCCGTCCATGGCCCTTGGCAGCACTTCCGCGTGAAGAACCTATGTGTTGCCTTTGAAACAGAATCAACATTGATAACGGGAACAGCCTAGCCCTACCATGGGTGATTACAACGGGTATTTGCAGGGTTTGAGTCTTGCCGCCATCCTCATCTTGGCACCCATTGCTCTACAATCGTTACTCACAGGCGACAGCGCAGACGTCGTCTATGTCTTGGTTGAAGAGGATACACCGCCACCGATTATCATCATCGTTAACGATTCCTCGAACGATGCTCGTGAAGAAGAATTGAATCGCTCTGAGGTGGCTCGTATCGCTACATTTAACATCAAAATTTTCGGTGAAACCAAGATGGGTAAGGCAGACGTTGTGGACGTTCTTGTCGACACAGTTCTGCGATATGATTTGGTCGCCGTTCAAGAAATCAAAGACATAGACCAGACCGTTCCTTACGATTTTTTGGACGCGATTAATGTGAAATCCAACGGAACATGGTCGATGGTCCTCAGTCCTCGAAGTGGATTGCAAGAGGACGACCAATCATCGCAGGAACAGTATGCGTTTTACTACAACACCAGCGTGTTCCGCTCAATGGACAACGGGACATTGCACAATGATTCAGTTGACGACTCGTTCCAGAGAGAGCCGTTCATCGCTCAATTCGAAATCATCGATGTCAATGGAACAGGGACCGGTTTTGACCTTAGCCTCATCACTGTTCATACCAAGCCTGCCGAAGCATTGAACGAGATCAATGCTCTTCCTGACGTCATTAATTCATACCTTGAGAACAACACCAATGAATCAGAGGTCGTCGTACTGGGTGACTTGAACGCTGCGTGTTCTTATGTCTCGTCAAACGAGCTTTCAAATTCTCCCCTCGCTGATTCCAAGTACACGTGGTTGATTGAAAACAACGTCGATACGACCGTAGCAGACGGATATTGCGCATACGATCGAATTATCACCAACGGTGACCTTGATGGACGCCTGGTAGGCACTTGGGGCGTAGACCGCTTGTACGACGATTCAGACATTTCTGACCATTTCCCGGTCTGGTTCGATGTTCAACGGACATCAGATGCTTCGTAATCGTCCGCCGTCAACAGCCAAACTTACGCCTCGGATTCCTCCAGCCACGGGCAGCGAAAGATAAACTATCGCAGAGGCTGTTTCGAGTGGTTCAATGAGCCGTTCGATTGGGACTTGACTCATCCATCCTTGTTGAATATCTTCGATTGATTTACCCGTGCGTTGATTGATAGAATTCGCGAGGGAATTCAATCGGTCGGTGTTGGTGAATCCGGGCAAGATATTGTTGATTGTGATGCATGGGGCGAGCTCTCGAGACATACTTTTTGCCCAAGACGCCATCGCACCACGGAGGGTGTTGGAGAGACCGATATTAGGGATTGGTTCTTTCACAGAGGTGGAAATAATCTGGATGATGCGTCCGTATCCCTCCGATTCCATGCCGGGTGTAATTAACTGCGTCAAGCGGTGGGCTGCATGCAAATGTCGTTTGAAAGGGGCCTCAAAATCATCGACTTGGTTTTCGATGAGAGGGCCGCCTGGTGGCCCACCTGCATTGTTGATCAAAACGTGAATTGGTCCACGGCTTTCAATCAAGGATTCAATGCTGGCATCAAGGGATGCTGTGTCCTCAAGGTCAAGAGCCAGTGCTGAATGCTTTCCGTTTCCGAGCGTTTGCAATTCGTCGCATAGTGCGTTTAACGCCGCTTTATTACGAGCACACACGGTCACGTTTGCTCCAGCCTTGGCCAGCATTTTTGCTGTCGCTTCCCCAATTCCTTTACTGGCTCCACACACCAATGCGTGTTTACCTTGCATCGCTGAATGTGCGAAAGGGAAGTCGTCGCCAAGGAGGTCCATGTTAACGGGCAGGCGTTACTCTTCAAAGGCTCTTCTGTTCACAGCCAATCGAGAATTGTATTGAGTTCAACCAGCCAATCATCGGATGCCGGGTCAATTAGAGTGTAGTGGTCTCCAGGCAACCACAACTTCTGCACATCGGTTCCTTTCGCCGACATGACCCTTGCATAGGTTTCAGATTGGGATTTTGGAACATCCTCGTCATCCTCTCCGTGCACCAGTAACACGGCCGAAGCAGGTGGGTGATCGATTGGACTGAGTTGACTCCACAGGCTCGGGTTCTCCTCTGGCGAGCAGCCAATCCACCGTCGTACAGCATCACCATCATCCGATAACTTGGAACGGTCCGCACCTACAAGGTCGGTGATTGGAGCCTGTGCAATGACCAACCACGGCTTTCGTTCTGCTTTGGCCGCTAACAGGAGAGCGAGTTGACCACCGGCTGAGTGCCCCATTACCATCGAGCGAACAATATCAATTCCGGGAAGCAGGGCGAGTTGCCCCCACGCTCGAAGGACGTCGGAGAGTGTGTCCATCCACACACCTTCATCACCTTCACTCCATCCTTTGAATTCAATGTTCCAAGCAGCAACCCCCGCATCGGCAAGGTCTTGAGCGACCGGTTTCATCAATTCACTTGTCCATTCCGACTTCCAGAAACCGCCGTGAATCAGCATCACGCAGGGAACTCCGTTGCTGTTTGCATATGGAGATTCATCATCAGGCATGTACAGGTCTGCATACTGCCATTCCTCAGCCCCCCACTGCATTCTATCAACGCCCATGGAACAGAACTGAAGAGTTCTGTCTATCACCCTTGCGATGCACTTTGTGGTACAAGAGTTCAAATCATAGAAGCCGGACATGCAAATATGAATCATCCGCTTGACATTGAAATTTTGAAGATGGGCGGTGAGAAAACGACTCTGCGCGAGCTTGGCGATGAGGGGGCCACTCATTGGATAGTGGTGAACGTCGCAAGTGCGTGCGGTTTTACCAAACAATACCAGCAACTCCAAGAGGCATCTCTACGTACAGATGTGTGTGTTGTAGGATTCCCCTGCAATCAATTCGGGGGTCAGGAGCCAGGTACGCACGAGGATATCTGCAACTTCACTGAATCCACTTACGGTGTTACCTTCCCTCTCATGGCCAAAATAGAGGTCAAAGGTGAAGGGCAACACCCCTTGTTCGGTGAATTGTGTCAATCGACCGATTCAGGCGGCCACACAGGTGATATTCGCTGGAACTTCGAAAAGTTCCTCGTTTCGCTTGATGGTACGGTCACGCGTTATTCTTCTAGCGCACTGCCCAACGACATGATCTAGTTAAAACCGGTCAAATGCACCGGGTTTGAACACCCATCGCAACCCTTCCGCTTCACGATAGTAGGCTTTGATGCGTTCATCATTTGCCATCCAGTCATGGAATTGCATCAAGACTGGATAGTTCGAACTCATGTCGGGAGTGATTCCATCGAACTGTCCTGAAAACAACATGAATGTGTCGATGAACGCTTTGACATCAGCGATGGTCATGTCATCGGTATTCGCCAACCATCCTGTCGACGATTCAGAATAGATTCTTGAAATAGTTTTGAGAGCTTTATCCATGCTTCCGCCTTCCACAAACATTTGCTCACGAGCAGCAACTTTCTCCTCTAAGTCGTCGATTCGGAATGTAGGAGTAAAGTATTCTCGCCATCCGTTGATAACTTCAACCAGTTCGTCAACTTTGGCACGAACATGCAGGTCCTTTGGCTCCAACCCGGCAAGCGCTCCAGTGTAGCGAAGCAACGCATTTGATTCGGCCAAGGTTCCGTTTGGAGTTTTGATCACCGGGAGATAACCGTGTGGTAATTCCTCAGCGTTGCGAAGAGCGACATATCCGTCCCAATCCACTACAGTATTTTTCCATTCAACTCCGGAGAGGTCGAGAAAAAATCTGGAAACTTCAGCGAAACCGGGAGATTCAAAGTAAATCAGTTCATGCATATTTCTTCCTCACGGGTGGAGCATTTGAACTCTTTCAATCGTTCAACTGCTCAAGGACTGACTCGACGTCGGTCTCGTGGGAAGAGAACCGTTTCACGGACGTTTTTAGAACCCGTTAGTTTCATCAAAATACGTTCGACACCCAGCCCCCATCCAGCATGGGGAGGTACGCCATGACGGAATCCTGCAACGTAAAACTCGAATTCTTCGGGGTCTAAATCCATGTCTTTGAGATTTTCAATAAGCACGTCCATTCGGTGTTCACGCTGACCACCGGACGTCAGTTCGTCACGACCGAAGTTCAAATCAAAACCACGACTGAGTTGACGTCCAGTGCTGCCCATTTCGCCTTCGACTTGGTGAATGTAAAACGGCTTGAGGTCCATTGGCCAGCGTGGAAGGAAGTAGAATTGGGGTAAATCTTCCGCTAACAAATCAGAGTTTTCGGCATCAATATCATCACCCCATTCGATTGTTCCACCCTTGCGCTGAATTGTTTCAATAGCGTCACAGTACGACAACCTCGGAAATGGAAGTTCCGGGACGATGACTTCGATTGGCTCTTCGTCTTGGGTGGTTCGGAATTCGTTGATGGTCGCAATGTGCTTTTGACATTCATGGTCATCAGCAATGGATTGCCACATGTGGTGGATCATACGTTCCAGAACGCCCATGACGTCGTCGTCGTTGGCCCATGAACATTCGATATCGAACGAAATGAATTCGTTAAGATGGCGGTAAGTATCGTGCTTTTCGGCACGGAAAGCCGGCCCGACCTCAAATACGCGTTCCAGTCCACCTGACATACACAACTGCTTGTAGAGTTGTGGAGACTGATTCAAGAAAGCAGGGGTGTCAAAATACATCATCGGAAACAAATCTGTCCCGCCTTCTGTCGCTGTTGCAACAATTTTCGGTGTGTGCGTTTCAAAGAATCCTTCTGCGATGAGTGCTTCTCGGCCATACTGAAGGACCTTTCCCCGAAGATGGAACATGGCATTGACGTGAGAACGGCGGAGGTCAAGGAATCGGTTGTCAAGTCGGGTGTCAAGTGCGACATGAACGGTATCTGTTACGCCCAGAGGCAGCGGAGCCTCTGCTCGTGCGATGACGTTGACCGACGAGGCAACGACTTCGTATGCGGGTGGTGGGGTTGGCTCACCCTCTTTGGTCTTAGGTGGACGCTTTTCAGACACAGTTCCAGTAAATTGAAGAGTTGATTCACGGGTCATTCTTTGAACCATGTCCAACGCTTCTTCTCCGACATTGTCCTGCTTGAGGAATACTTGAGTCGTTCCAGTTCCGTCACGGAGGTCCACGAAACAGATTGCACCTTTGCCTCTGTTTGCTTCCATAAACCCTGAAACGGTGACTTCTTTTCCGACTAATTCCGACCCTGTGCTTTGAATTTCTCCCAATGTGTGGGTTCGGTATGCGGTTGGTACCCATGTGCTCATAGACAGAGGGGTAGGTGTCAAGAACATCAACCATTCGTTCCAGCAAGCAGCGTAAACTGTATCGGAATGAATCCAAATTTTATGCCTTTAAGGAATAACAACTGCCCGTATTAAGCGTCTTATTCATATAGGCGGGCATTGGCGAAGGGCCATGAATGGCGGATTGTTCTCTTCTGAATCGGTGACCAGTGGGCATCCTGACAAGTTGTGTGACACTATTTCTGACGCAATCGTTGATGCATGTCTCGCTGTGGACCCGAATGCACGGGTTGCAGTTGAAACGTGTGTCAAAGGTAAGGAAGATGTTGGACTGATCGTTCTGGCAGGTGAGGTTTCCCTGAACGGTCCGTCACCTGATTACGAATCAGTTGCTCGAGCAGCAGCTACCAAGGTTGGATACACCTCGCACGCAATCGGTATGGATGCGACTTCTCCTGAACGGACCGACGTCCAGGTGCACATTACGACTCAATCGTCCTACATCGCCCAAGGTGTGAACAAAGATGTCCTGTTGCAGGGAGCAGGGGACCAAGGTCTGATGTTTGGATACGCTTGCACTGAAACTGAGGGTTTTTCAGGACTTGAAGGCAAGTATTTCCCACTTGCTGCTGCCCTTTCGCAACGCTTGACTCGACGCCTCACGGCCGTTCGAGAACAGGGGGTTTTGCCGTGGTCTCGGCCCGATGGAAAATCCCAGGTAACCGTAGAATACGACCAGAACGGAGAGGTCTCTCGAGTTCATACCGTCATCATTGCAATCCAGCACGATCACCATCTCAAAGACAAGTTTGGAGGTTCCGAAGAGGCCGAACTCGAACACGTTCGAAATGAAATCCGAACGCACGTCGTTGAACACGCCATACCGTCAGAATTACTGGCTAACGGATACACCTTAATCGTCAACGGAACGGGACGATTTGCTGACCCAGGTGGTCCATATGCAGACGCTGGTTTGACCGGCCGAAAAATCATCGTTGATACCTACGGTGGCATGGGCCGTCATGGCGGTGGCGCCTTTTCCGGAAAAGACCCGTCGAAGGTCGACCGCTCGGCTGCATATGCTGCCCGTTGGGCGGCGAAGCACGTTGTTGCAGCGGGCCTAGCAAAACGCTGTGAGATTCAACTCGCCTACGTGATAGGAATTGCAGAACCAGTCAGCGTCCGTGTCGAAACATTTGGCTCCTCGGAAATGTCTGAACCTGAGATCACCCATCGAGTCAAATCCGTCTTTGATTTCCGACCAGGTGCTATTGCTCGAGACCTCAACCTCAACAAACCAATCTATGCTGTCACGGCATCTGGTGGGCATTTCGGTCGTGAAACGGGGTCCGATGGTACCTTCCCTTGGGAACGTCTGGACGATGACCGTCTCGCCCAGTTGAAGGCTTGACAAAAGGGTTAGTTTTACGGCCCGTAGGGCCGATTCACTCAAGAGGTATGTACGGGTGGCTTGTCTTGTTCTTATGTCGTCTCGCCCAGTTCGTGCCGTTGCTTTCGTCTTGGTTTTACTCTGCGCAAGTGTATCACCATTCGTTCTCACAGCACAAGCTCACGATGCCATTCTGCTCTCGACCGATACGTCGCATCTGGTGTTGATGGACGGTGACTCGGGAAACATAACTCTCACGATTGAAAACAACGGAAGTTCGATTGAATCCTACAATGTTTCTGTTAACCTCACCGGATTATCCTCGGTGTGGGATATTGTTCCAGCAGACACATCGGTCGACAATATCTTCCCTACGTGGACAAAAAATACAACCATCATTGTTCGACTTGGTGAAGGTGCGGTTCCTGCAGACAGTGGGTCTTTTTCGATTGAAGTCACGGAACCTGACGCCGGAATAACTTCATCCATCACCGTATTTGTGACGGTAGCGCCATCGTACCAAACCTCTCTTGACCTTTCAACGATGGGTGGGTCTCTCACCTCGATGGACTCGGGGGTCTCTGCCAATTACTCCATCATCGTGAACAACCTTGGTTCAGTTGAAGACACCGTACTTCTCGATGTTGAATACGAACCGGATTTAGCGGCATGGTGGGCCAACTACACGGCTTCGAACAACACCGGTGGTAACGGAACTGGCAACGGAACTGG
>TARA_B100001093_G_scaffold128121_2_pt1 | contig 16758 bp, 16 predicted proteins | sample TARA_B100001093 | Tara Oceans TARA_B100001093 (sample SAMEA2623116) | marine metagenome | biome: marine biome (ENVO:00000447); feature: surface water layer (ENVO:00002042); material: "saline water (ENVO:00002010), including plankton (ENVO:xxxxxxxx)" | depth 5 m
TAAGATTTTGGTGTTTTTAGATATGGCTGCTTCAACTAGTTTTATGTCAGTTATATCCACAAATGAAGTCTGAATCTCAAGTTTAGGAGTAAAGTTTTTTAGAAAGGCATAAGTGCCACCATAAATGGTCCTGCTGGACACTATATGGTCTCCAGCGCTGCAAAGTTGCATAATTACAGCACTAATCGCTCCCATTCCAGAGGCGAAAACATTGGAGGTTTCGGTACCCTCCATAGCAGCGAGTGCCTCACCGAGGTAAAGGTTGGATGGTGAACTGTGTCTTGAATATAAATAACAACCATCAGCATTTCCTTCAAATGTGTCAAACATCGTTTTTGCAGACAGAAAGGTATAGGTGGATGCGTCTGATATTGAGGGATTTATACCTCCAAATTCTCCGAAATATTGTAAATCTTGGATGGCGTCTGCTGGCTTCATATGTAGATGGTTAATTTTAATCAAATATCAATATAAAAAGACATAAAAACAACAACTATTTATTTCAAAAGAAAATAAATTTAAATTTAGTTTATTGTTTAGATAATTTTTTTATAAATTTAATAATTATTAATATTCTAATGTTTTTTTTTCAATATGAAACTTGATGCCCTCGATTTCTCTATTCTCAAACTCCTTCAAAAGAATGCTAAACTCACAAATAAAGCGCTATCTTCAGCGCTTTCGCTCTCTGTAACCGCCGTTTACGAGCGCATAAAAAAATTAGAAAAATCCGGTGTTATAGAAAATTATGTAGCACTTGTTTCTAAAGAAAAAGTAGAAAAATCATTTATTGCTTTTTGCCACATCAAGCTCATTCAGCACACTCAAGACAACGTAAAGCATTTCGAAAAGGAGGTCATTAAAATTGACGAAGTTTTAGAGTGTTATCACTTAAGCGGGGATTATGACTACCTTTTAAAGGTTCATGTCAAAGACATGGAAGCTTACCGACAATTTATGATTGAAAAGCTTACAAATTTAGATCATATCGGAAGCACCCACAGCATGTTTATGATCAATCAAGTTAAACACACAACAGCCCTTAACATTTAGATCAAAAAGCGCTTTGTATTGCGATGAAGTTTGTATTTTTGTCAATTAATTATATAAATTAATCTTTATGAATTCTTACGATGTTGTTGTCATAGGTTCTGGACCTGGTGGTTATGTTTCAGCCATTCGTTGTGCACAGTTGGGAATGCGGGTCGCCATCATTGAAAAATACAGTACAATGGGTGGTACCTGTTTGAATGTTGGTTGCATCCCGAGTAAAGCATTGCTTGATTCTTCTCATCATTTTGAGGACGCTGTTAAAAATTTTGAAACACATGGTATCGAATTGCCAGGGGCTGTTAAAGTCAACCTCGAAAAAATGATGCAGCGCAAGCAAGGGGTGGTAGATCAAACCACTGGAGGGATTGATTTTTTGATGAAGAAAAACAAAATTGACACCTATCAAGGCGTCGGTAAATTTAAGGATGCTACTCATATTGAGATAGAAGGTGAAGAAAAGTTAGAAATTGAAACCAAATACACAATCATTGCTACAGGAAGTAAACCTACAAAACTTCCATTTGTCTCAATTGATAAAGAGCGCATCATATCTTCAACTGAAGCCTTGAAACTTAAAGAAATACCCAAACATCTTATCATCATTGGGGGTGGGGTAATTGGCCTTGAGCTCGGGCAGGTCTACAAGCGCTTGGGGGCTGAAGTCACTGTCATTGAATACTTAGATCGCATCATTCCAAACATGGATCAAAGCCTTTCAAAAGAACTCAATAAAGTGCTTAAAAAACAAAAATTTAAAATCAACGTATCCCACAAAGTTACCTCAGTCGAACGCACTACAAATGGTGTTTTGGTAAAAGCTGAAAATAAAAAAGGAGAAATTATTGAATTTGCAGGGGACTATTGTCTGGTTTCTGTTGGAAGAAGCGCCTACACTGAGGGACTCAATACTGATGCTGCTGGTGTACAACTAAATGAGCGTGGACAAGTTAAGGTCAATACTCATTTACAAACCACTGCTCAAAATATTTATGCCATTGGAGATGTCATCAAGGGCGCCATGCTGGCACACAAAGCTGAAGAGGAAGGTGTCTTTGTGGCCGAGACCATCGCAGGGCAAAAACCGCACATTGATTACAATCTGATCCCTGGAGTCGTTTATACCTGGCCTGAGGTGGCTGCTGTTGGTAAAACAGAAGAAACCCTTAAGAATGAAGGCATTTCCTACAAATCAGGTCAATTTCCAATGCGCGCATTGGGACGGAGCCGTGCCAGTATGGATCTTGATGGATTTGTTAAGATTCTTGCCGATGCTAAAACTGATGAAATTCTTGGAGTCCATATGATTGGTGCTCGCTGTGCCGATTTAATTGCTGAGGCGGTTGTAGCGATGGAATTTAGGGCTTCTGCTGAAGATATTTCTCGCATGTCTCATGCACACCCGACTTTTACTGAAGCCATCAAAGAAGCGGCTTTGGCAGCCACAGAAGACCGTGCACTTCACATCTAAACTTTATATTGCCGTTTAAAATTGATTTTTTAGACCTTTTTTTAATGTCATTTTTTGTTTTTTTAAAAAATTTATTATATTTAAATGATTGACTTACAGTTAGTTGTCTAATGTTTGTCCAGTTTTATTAAACAAAATAACAATCAATCGACAGTGTTTGTACATTGTTGTAAAGCCCCCAAAGCTTTGAAAATTAAACTTAAACCTCAGTATTACTCTGACGAGATTCTTGTCAAGGAGATTGTTTTTAATAACGATGCGAAATTATTTGAAATTTTATATGACCGCTACTTCCCCTTTGTTTACGGTCAGTGTTTGTCATATTTCAAAAACACAGAAGATGCTGAAGATATCTCTCAGGATATTTTTTTTAAATTGTTTTTAAAACTGAATACATTTAAATTTAAATCTAAATTTTTCACTTGGCTTTACCGATTTGTTCACAACCACTGCATTAATTATAAACGTTCCCACAAACATAAAATATTAGAAAATAAAAATGTAAATCTCGAGAGAATGAGTTCACAATTTTTGTGTTATCACTACAGCGGGAATCAAAACGAAAATCAAAAAATTCTTCAACTTAATCAAGCGCTGCTACTGCTCTCCAAACATGAGCAGGAGATGATTTTATTTAAATATTGCAACCACGGAACCATAAAGGAAATGGCAGAAAATTACAATTGTAGTGAAAGTGCTGTAAAAATGCGCCTTAAACGCTTAAAGCAAAAATTAATTAATTTATATCAGCAGCTTGAAAATAAAGTTTTGTAATAAAGACTTTTACCGCCCCTTTTATCAGCCGTATAGCAAGCAGTTAATATATTCTAATCAAGTTGTTATTTTTTATAAATTACTTATTAAATTTACAAGAAATAATTGTTTTTGAGACAGCTTCAAAAAATAGATGTAAATGACATTCAAAAATTCAAAGTCCAACTCTTAGAATGGTCTCAAAAATTTAAAGAAGTCGTTTGGTTAGATTCAAATCAATGCCGCCAAACTTACAGTAACTTTGATGCTGTTTTGGCAGTTGATGCTTTCAGTTACATCAAATCTGATTTTAGACAGGCATTTGAACAGCTTAAAGCCTATCAACAGACTACAAAAGATTGGATTTTTGGATATTTATCCTATGATTTAAAAAATAATTTGGAAGATTTAAAATCTGCAAATTTTGACGGTCTCGGTTTTCCGGATCTGTTTTTCTTTCAACCAAAAAAAATCTTTTTTATTAGAGGTAATGAGGTCACAATCCAATATTTGAATGGCAGCTCTGACGAAATAGAACTAGACCTTGATCAAATCAAAAGGCAACAAATTGCCGCATTGGAAGAAAATAAACAGCCACTAGAAATTCAGCCTAGGATTACAAAAGCTCATTATATAGAGCTGGTCAATCAATTAAAATCCCACATACAGCGCGGTGATATTTATGAGGCCAATTTTTGTCAAGAGTTCTATGCCAATGGCTCTATAAAACCCCTTCGTGCTTTTAAACATCTACAGTCCCTTTCGGCCCCACCTTTTGCTGTTTTTTTTAAAAATAAATCTCAGTTTCTTTTGTCAGCCTCACCTGAACGCTATTTAAAAAAGGAGGGAGATTTGTTAATTTCTCAACCTATAAAAGGAACCGCACCGCGGTCGGAAGACGCACTTGAGGACGCTGTTTTAAAGCAGTCATTATTAGCCAATCCAAAAGAGCGGAGTGAGAATGTCATGATTGTCGATTTGGTAAGAAATGACTTGTCTAGAATTGCCAAGAAGGGGAGTGTAGAAGTACAAGAACTGCACGGCATATACACATTTAAGCAAGTCCATCACTTGATTTCAACAATTAAGGCCGAACTGCGTCCTGGTATTTCTGCTGTGGATGCCATTAAAGCTTCTTATCCGATGGGGAGTATGACAGGAGCTCCAAAAATTTCGGCCATGAAAATTATTGAAAATCTAGAGCTGACCAAGCGCGGTCTTTACTCAGGGGCTGTTGGTTATTTTACTCCAGATGGAAATTTTGATTTCAATGTAGTGATTCGCAGTATTTTATACAATGCTGAAATGTCTTATATCTCTTTTTCAGTTGGAAGTGCAATTACCGCCAAAAGTTTGGCTTATAGCGAATATGAAGAATGCTTGGTCAAGGCCAAAGCCCTGCGTGTAGTTTTGGAAAATTAATTTTATACTTTTGCAGCATGTTAAAGATGTTTAGAGCACATATCGAACTCAATTTCCCATCTTTTTTTAAGGCTAAAATATTAATCGGCTGTTCCGGTGGTTTAGACAGTATGGTATTGGTTAAATTGTGTCAAACTTTGGATTTAAATATTTCTTTGGCCCATTGTAATTTTTGTTTGAGAGGCTCAGAAAGTGAGGCTGATCAGGCTTTTGTTGAAGCCTACGGAAAAAATAATAATATCCAAGTCTTTACAAAAGCCTTTAAAACAAAATTATTCATTGAAAACTCAAGACAATCTGTTCAAATGGCAGCTCGTGAATTGCGCTACAATTGGTTTCAAACACTTGTAAAAACACAGCAATTCGATTGCATTCTCACAGCCCACCACTCCGATGATAATTTAGAGACCTTCTTTATCAATCTAGGCAGGGGATCTGGATTGGATGGTCTTCTAGGTATTCCAAAACAAAATGGAGCAGTAGCACGCCCTTTATTGCCGTTTTCAAAAGACCAATTGTTGCAATATGCAAATCAAAGCAAAGTACAATGGAGGGAGGACAGTAGCAATGATAAGTTAGAATACCAGCGCAATCAATTGCGCCACCAATTGCTTCCTGTTTTAAAGCAAATTTACCCCAATGCTCTCAAATCAATTGCCTCAACACAATCCAACTTCAGAGCGTTAAAATCTATATTGGACATTCATGTTAAAGCTGTGGAACAAGCTCTAATAACCAAGGCTGATGAAAATGAGACTCACTATAACATATCAGTACTCAAATCTTTGGAATCTACCCAATCTTATTTATACCCCCTTTTTAATCGCTTTGGGTTTTCTGATTGGAATGAGATCGACAAGCTTTTAAACGCACAATCTGGAAAAATGATTTTATCTAAAACGCATTCTCTTCTCAAGGATCGAAAAGTTTTAATTTTAAGTCGCAATGATATAAAGCCTAGTGAAACATACAGCATCAAGGCTGTAAATGAGGAAATATTTGTCAAGACTATATGCAGTTATTTAAAAATTAAAAAAGCCGAAACAATAGATGAAATGGATTCCAACACCATATATGTTGATTTTGAGAAACTCAAATTCCCACTCGAACTTCGACCCTGGAAATCTGGCGATTACTTTTATCCAAGTGGAATGCGAGGTAAAAAGAAACTCAGTAAATTTTTTAAAGACGAAAAATTACCCCTCACCGAAAAAAGAAAGGTTTTGTTGTTATGCTCTAATTCTAAAGTTGTGTGGGTGGTTGGTAAACGCCAAGACGCGCGATTTATGGCCCAGCAGAACACTGGATCTTTATTTTATAAAATCAGTCTAAACCATGCCAAAGATTAAAAGTCATTACAGTCCTTTAAAAGTTTTTAGAAATGGATTTTTATCTACCGTATATTCAGGAATTATTCGCTATTTAAAAATCGTTCAAAAGCGTGAACGCATCATACTTAAAGATGGTGATTTTTTAGATTTGGATTGGAGTTACGCCTCAGAACCATCAAAAAAATTAGTCATTATTCTACACGGTATGGAGGGGCATGGTCAACGTCCATATGTTTCTGGTGTTGCTCGACATTTAAACACCCAAAACATTGACGCTATTTGTGTCAATTTTAGAGGCTGTAGCGGAGAAAACAATCTCAAATTATTCAGTTTCCATTCTGGTCAGACAGAAGATTTAAAAGCGGTTATTGATCATGTGATTTCAAATTATAATTACGATTCTATTTTTTTAAATGGCATTAGTTTGGGGGGTAATATTGTATTAAAATACCTAGGTGAAAACGCTGATATTCCTTCCAACATAAAAGCAGCCATGGCAGTGTCGGTTCCGGTAGATTTATCGGGTTCTTCAGCAGCACTTCATCAATTTAAAAATATATTTTATCACATTTATTTTATGATTGGACTGAAAATTAAATTAAAAAAGAAGCAACGACAGTTTCCTTCAAAAATTTCCAGTCGTTCTCTTTGGCGTATTTGGACCCTCAGGAGCCTAGACGAATTGTATACGTCCCGAACCAATGGCTTTAAAAACGCAACTGATTATTACAAACAATGCAGTAGTTTACAATTTCTACCTAAGATCAAAACTCCTGTATTAATTCTCAACGCTCTTAACGATTCGTTTTTAACAGACTCGTGTTACCCGAATTCTGTTGCTGAAAAAAATCCATATATCCAACTCGAAACACCAGCCTATGGGGGACACGTTGGCTTTATTTTACCAGGAAAGGTCTATTACAACGAGCTGCGCGCTGCAGAATTTTTCTTAAAATTTAACTAAATGACTGTAAACTAGATTTAAAGGGAACCCCATCACATTGAAATAACAGCCATGAATTTTTTGGATACCAATTTGTCCAATCCAGTCTTGAATTCCATAAGCCCCCGCCTTGTCAAGCGGGTTATAATTTTTGATATAAAATTCAATCTCTACAGCCTTTAATTTGCGGAAAGTCACATAAGTTTTCGCATTAAAAGTTATTTGTTTTTTTGTTGATGACAAGCAAACTGATGTGATGACTTCGTGCGTTGACCCACTCAAGCGTTTGAGCATATCAACGGCCTGTTTTAACGATTTGGGTTTGCCTAGGGCTTTATTTTTAAACCAAACAATCGTGTCGCTTGTAATGAGTATACAATTGGCTGTTAAATCAGCTTTAAATACACTTGCTTTCAATTGAGCAAGAAAATCTGTTATCTCTTCTCTTTGCAGCGTCTCGGCATATATTTCTTCGACGGGTTTGATTCGAATTTCAAAAGGGACCCTCAAATGCTTTAACAACTCTTGTCTTCGGGGAGACCCAGAGGCCAAAATAAGTTTTTTTGATTTTAAATGGTTTTGAAGCATCAAATGATTTAGTCGTGGTTGGCTTTAAATCCTTTGAGCCAATGCCCCTTGATTTTTAGTATTTGCTCTACAATATCTCTGACGGCTCCCTGTCCTCCATTTTTATGTGATATGTATTCTGAAACGGCTTTTACTTCTGGGACAGCATCTTGTGGGCAACAGGGCAATCCCACAACTGCCATGACGGGGATATCGGGAATGTCATCGCCCATGTACATAATTTCTTCCTTTGTGACATTCAACGAGGCCATGAGTGTCTTTAGGTTTTTAATTTTGTCATGTGCGCCGAGTATGACATCCTTGAGACCCAGACCTTGCAGGCGTTTGCGGACCCCTTCATTGCTTCCACCTGAAATGATGCAGACATTTAAGCCAGCGTCTACTGCTAGCTTGAGCGCCAATCCATCACGAGTGTTCATTTTTCTTAGCATTTCACCGTCCGAGGTAACCAGAATAGAGCTGTCAGTTAAGACACCATCGACATCAAAAATTAGGGTTGTAATTTTCTGTAAAAGTGCTTTGTAATTCTTTTTAGCCATGAGTTTTTTGAATTGATTTTGTAAGGAGTTTATAAATTTCTTGAAACTTGGGGGTGTTTTCTAGTAATTTTTGCTGTTGCAAAATGGTTTTTTTATCATTTCGCTTGGCAGGACCAGTTTGAGCCATATAAGGTGAAAGTACTTGTACCTTATTGGCTGTTTCCGCAATTAAAGGTTTTAAGATATCAAATTCCAGACCTTCACTATCGGTCAGTTCGTGTGCAATGCGGTAAAGTTGATTGGTGAAATTATTTACAAAAACAGCCGCTAAATGCAAGGCTTGTCGCTGTTCTGTTTGTATGGTATAATATGGACTCCCCAATGCTATGGCCACGGATTTTAACAGTTCGCGATCTTTCTTACAGCTGGTTTCAATACATATTGGAACCGCCGAAAAGTTTAAATCTGAATTTTTGGAAAAAGTTTGTAAAGGGTAAAAAACACCACGTCTATTTTTCTTACTTAAAAATCGCATTGCAACACTCCCGGAGGTGTGAACCACCAAGCGATTTTCGAAGGGAAGTGCTTTTGAAATCGCTTCAACTGCTACATCGCTTACCGCAATAATGTATAAATCCGCATCTTTTAACAAGTCTAAATCACTGCAAAACTCAACGTCTTTAATGTCATCCGTTAACGCAACCTTTGAACGGTTGTAAAACTGTTTTAATAAAAGGCTTGGTGAGGCATGAATCGCGTTGCAAAAATGTGTACCAACTTGGCCTGCTCCTATGACTACAATTGAAATCATTAAGCTAAATTACAGCATTCTAGCTTGTTTTGAAAGTCAAAATTAGGCTTTGTCCTTTTTTTTAGTAAAATATCTGTTAAAACGCTTTGATTAAAATTACTTTTTTACAAAAAGTAAGTACCTTTGCTGCTCACTAAATTTTGTGTCATTAAATGCTCAAAAAATTAGGTAACATTCTTTTTTCAAACCGCCTCACTGCAATGCTGTTTATTATTTATGCCATCGCAATGGCAGTGGGTACATTTATGGACCAAGGGCAGTCTACCTCTCCAACTCCATACTCCAGAACGCTTATATACAATGCCATATGGTTTGAAGTGATCATGGTGGTTTTTTTAATAAACTTTATTGGCAATATTTTTAGATACCGCTTACTTCGAAAGGAGAAATGGGCCACCCTTACGCTTCACTTGTCTTTTATTTTTATTCTTTTGGGTGCTTTTATAACGCGATATTATGGTTTTGAAGGTATGATGTCCATAAGGGAGGGAGCCACTGAAAATACTTTTTTATCGCAAAAAACCTATTTAACAACTTACATTGAAGGTGACTATACAATCAATGGACAATTGCAGCGCCGTACTAAAAGTGATGTGGTAGATTTTTCCCCCAGACTTAACAACAAATATCATCTTGAAACCACTTATCACAATTCTGCTGTTTCCGTTGAATTGATAGATTTTATCCCTGGTGCTGAAGAGGATATTGTTCCTGACGAAAATGGGGACTTTTATCTGAAGCTTGTTGAAGCGGGGAGTGGTGCCCCACACAATCACTTTTTAAAATTGGGGCAGGTCAGTAACATTCACAACATTTTATATGCACTCAATAAACCCACAGCTGGAGCCATCAATATAAGTTATTCAAATGAGACAAATGCGTTGACCATACAGTCTCCTTTTGAAGGCGAATATATGACCATGGCTACTGGACAACAAGGACTGTTGATAAAAGACAGTATACAGCCTTTGGTTTTAAGATCTAGATATATTGTTGGAAATCAAGCTATCGTCTTTCCAAAACCTGTTGTGAAAGGAGTTTTTGATGTGGTTAAAAAGTCAGAATTATTAAAAGGTGACGAAGATGGTCTTGTGCTAAAAGTTTCTGCAAACAATGAAACAAAAATCCTTAAATTGTTAGGTGGTCAGGGCATTGACAATCCCTTTAAACAACTCAAGGTCGGCGGCCTAGATTTTGCCTTTAAATACGGCTCTAAAGTCCTGGAATTGCCCTTTGACATCAAGCTCAATGATTTTATAGCAGAGCGTTATCCTGGAACAGAGAAGAGTTATGCTTCCTTTGAAAGTAAAGTTACAGTTTATGACAGTCGTGAAGAAGATTTTGACTTTCACATTTACATGAATAATATTTTAAATCACAGGGGATATCGTTTTTTTCAATCTTCATTTGATCCCGATGAAAAAGGAACGATTTTATCTGTCAATCACGATTACTGGGGCACTTGGTTTACCTACTTGGGTTACTTTCTTTTGTATTTTGGATTGTTGGCCATCCTTATCAGTAAAGGCGCTCGGATGGAAGTCCTAAGAAAGCAATTAGATAAAATTAAAAGAAAAAAAGCCACATTAACTGTCATACTCACGTTTTTGAGTGCTGGTCTTTTTGCACAAGCAACTCACAATACCAACCACAGTTTTCAGCGCCCAACTCAAATTCAGCTGGATTCCATATTGGCTCAAAACATAACCCCTGCATCAGTTTCTGACCGCTTTGGGTATTTGGTTATACAAGACGCAGACGGTCGCATGAAACCTGTCAATACTTATGCCTCAGAGCTGCTGCGTAAGCTCTCTAAAAAGGACCACTATCAAAACTATACAGCAGATCAAGTTTTTTTGTCCATGCAAGAAAGCCCGCAGCTGTGGTACAATGTTCCCATAATTTACCTGAAATTAAAAAAAGCCGATACCATCCGAAATCTTATAGGTATTCCCAAGGGCCAAAAATATGCAGCACTGATCGATTTTTTAGACCCTAATTTAAATTATAAACTCGGCCCTTTTTTGGAAGATGCCTACAGTGCCCAGGTCCCAACTGCCATCCAAAAAGAGTTTAAAGCGGCTGATCAAAGAGTCAGTCTTCTATACAACACTTTGGAAGGCGATGCCCTAAAATTGTTTCCAATTCCAAACGACAACAACAGTAAATGGGTCTCACCAAGAGAGTATGTTCAGAGTGGTTTGGTTTTAAAAGATTCTTTGTATGCAAACTTTATTCGAACGGGTTTTTTAGCCTATATGGCAACACTTCAGAACGAAAAAGTTAAAAAAAACGGAGATTATTCTCAGAGTGATAAATTATTGAAGGCGATTAAAACAACACAGCTAAAGTATGGCGGAGATGCCATGCTCACAGACGAAAAAATATCTGCTGAAATTAAATACAATAAATACGATATTTTTAAAAAGCTTTTTAGCTGGTATATGTATGCTAGCAGCTTGATGTTTATATTATTAATCGTGCAAATTATCAGAGACAAAAGTAAAATTTTAAACGCTTCTGTAAGTGTTTTTAAAGTCTTGATCTTCCTGTGTTTTGGACTTCACACCTTGGGACTTATTGCTCGCTGGTATATCTCAGGTCACGCTCCCTGGAGTGATGCCTATGAATCCATGATTTATGTGGCCTGGGCAACCATGGCTTTTGGCGTGATGTTAGGCTATAAGAGCAACTTGACATTTGCCTCTACTGCTTTTGTAACTGCGATGATTTTGATGATTGCCCATTGGAATTGGATGGACCCCTCCATTGGAAACTTACAACCTGTTTTAAACAGTTATTGGCTGATGATTCATGTGGCCATTATTGTGGGTAGTTATGGTCCTTTCGCTCTGGGTATGATATTAGGTCTGATTTGTCTGCTTTTAATGATATTGACAACCGCAAATAACAAGCAAAAAATGCTGTTAAATGTCAAAGAATTGACCATCATTAACGAAATGGCACTTACTGTAGGTTTGGTTATGTTGACCATCGGTAATTTTTTGGGTGGTATGTGGGCCAATGAAAGCTGGGGTCGTTATTGGGGTTGGGATCCCAAAGAAACCTGGGCACTCATAAGCATTATGATTTATGCGTTTGTCATTCATATGCGCTTGGTACCTGGGTTGAGAAATCGCTGGGGTTTTAATTTGGCATCTGTATTGGCGTTTGGGAGTATTTTAATGACCTATTTTGGGGTCAACTTTTACCTTGCGGGTCTGCATTCTTACGCCAAAGATGATCAGCAAATTAGCACTATTTACATTCTTTCAACTTTGGGTTTAATCAGCGTTTTAAGCCTATTTGCTTACTTTAAGTATCGTAAGTTTTACAAGTCCTATTAGACCAAATTTTTTACTTTTTCATAGCTTATTTCAGAATAATCGGATATCAATTTATCGGCTAATTTATAATCTTGATTCACAGAGTTTTCATTTTTATAGGCGACGCAAAAAATCCCGGCCCTGTTGGCGGCCATTATACCATTTGTAGAATCCTCAATAACCAAACACTCACTTGGCAGTACTTGTGCTGCTTTGGCAGCTTTTAAAAATATTTCGGGATGTGGTTTTGAGGCCCTTAAATCGGCTCCGCTGAGTTTGTTTAGAAAAAACCTATCCAAATTAAACCTTTTTGTGATATTTTTTATCGTAAACATTGAAGCTGAAGAGGCGAGAACAAGCGCCAATCCGTGTTGGTGGTATTCCTTTATAAGCGTTTCAACCCCATTGATAAGCTCCAAAGTATTGTCTTCAAAAAAAAGTTTTGTAAAATTATCTCGCTTTATTTTAACCAATTCATCAGCATGTTGTCTTAAGTTATAATGATTGCAAAGTTGTTTGCATATAGCCAGCGTTGATTGCCCTGTAAAACGGTTGTATTGTTCTTTAGATACACGGATGCCAACTTTGTCGAACATATGCATATAAGCACGCTGGTGCAAGGGCTCAGTATCCACAATAACCCCGTCCATATCAAATAAAACTGCTTTGAGCATAAAATTTAGATTTGTACGAAGATATGATTTCAGTTGATATTTTTTTATTTTTATTAAACAACTAAGCACATTTTTTTTTATTTTTATATCCTTAAAATAATGCTTTAATGAAATTTTTTAAACTTTTAGGAATTACCAATATACTGTTGCTGATGCTTTGTGTATTGATCATCATAGTCTCAGAGTATTTATTTTTTAATGGTGACAAATTACATGGAATTTTTGTAGGAATATGGGCGCCGATGCTAGTAGGCCTCATGATATTTTTTAAACTTTTTCGACTTGAACGCTAAAGAAATAGTACTTTACTTTTCCATTTTTGTCTCTGTTTGCGTAGCAGTATGGGCTTTTGTTCTCATCAAGCAATTTAATGATTTGGATAAAAAATAGCTTTTACCTTTTTTAATGCCTAAACGAAACCTTGGTTTAAATACAATATGCACCCACGAGGGGGCAGTGAAAGATATCACTTATGGCGGGGCTACTTCTCCCATTTATCTCTCAACATCCTACGAATTTATAGGAAAGGACTCCAAGCGATATCCTCGTTACTTCAATACTCCTAACCAAGAGTTTTTGGCTAAAAAAGTCGCTGCCCTTGAAGTTGCTGAAGCAGCGCTTATTTTCTCATCTGGCATGTCTGCCATAACCAATGTGATGCTTATGGCTTTAAAATCAGGAGATCATGCGGTAGTTCAAAATGATATTTATGGCGGTACCCGTAATTTTATTGAAACCCATTTTAAATCCTATGGTATTGAGTTTTCCTTTACAAACGATTTAACAATCAAATCTTTTGAGGACTGTATCCAAGAAAACACCAAATTAATTTACATTGAAACACCTTCCAATCCAATGCTCAAATTGGTGGATATTTTTGCCATTGCCAAGCTTGGTAAGCGCAGCGGTATTCTCACAGCCATTGACAATACTTTTGCCACCCCTGTTATTCAAAAACCAATTGCGTTGGGAATTGATATTGTGATTCATTCAGCAACAAAATATTTTGGAGGGCACAGTGATATAACGGCCGGTGTGGTAGCTGCCTCAAACTCGACGATTGAAGCGCTTTGGGATCTTGCAAAGGATTTTGGAGGAAATCTTAGTGATTTTTCAGTATGGATGTTGGAACGCAGTATGAAAACACTCGGAATTCGGGTCAGAGCACAACAAAAAAACGCTTTAAAAATAGCGAAATTTTTAGAGTCTCACCCCGCAATTAAAAAGGTGTATTATCCTGGTTTAAAAACCCATCCGGATCACGCCCTGGCAAAGTTACAAATGAAAGGCTTTGGTGCCATGCTTTCTTTTGAGCTCTCCAATAAATATGGGGTTGAGACTTTTTTTAAATCCTTGGAATTAATTAAGCCCTCAATGAGCCTGGCTGGTGTTGAGAGCACTGTGATTTTACCCTCAAAAACTTCACATGCCTTATTGAGCTTAGATGAGAGAGAAGCTCAGGGAATAACAGATCAATTGATAAGATTTTCAGTTGGAATTGAATCAAAAAAAGATTTAATTTACGATATTAAAAATGCTTTAATGCACAGTAAAAAATAATTTCTTATGAAAGTTGATATTCTAGCATTTGGAGCCCATCCTGACGATGTAGAACTGGGTTGCGGTGGTACAATTTACAGTGCTGTTCAAAAAGGTAAATCAGTTGGAATTATTGATTTGACAAAAGGCGAGCTTGGCAGTCGTGGAAATTCTGAAATCAGAACTTTGGAATCTGAAAATGCTGCCAAAATATTGGGGGTTGACTTTAGACAAAATCTAGGCTTGTCGGACGGTTTTATTTTTAACACAAAAGAAAATCAATTAATAGCAATTCAAAGCATAAGACAATACCAACCGGAAATTGTTTTTTGCAATGCCATCGAAGATCGCCATTCAGATCACGCCAAGGCCAGTAAATTGATTCGCGATGCTTGTTTTTTAAGTGGTTTAAAAAAAATAAAAACTAAAGGGAAGGATGCTGTGTTTCAAAACCCCTGGAGGCCAAGAGTTGTTTACAGTTACATACAGTGGAGATCTTTAATTCCTGATTTTGTGGTAGATATTAGCGATTCAATGGAGGTCAAGTTAAGGGCTGTAGGTGCTTATAAATCTCAGTTTTACGACCCAAACAATATAGAACCTCAAACGCCCATTTCATCTCAAAATTTTTTAGAGAGTGTTCGTTACAGAGCGGCAGATCTTGGCCGTTTAACCAATACAGATTACGCTGAGGGGTTTAAGGCGGATCGTCTTTTGGCTGTGAATTCAATATTCGATTTGAAATAATTTAATTTAAAATCTTTGTGAAAAATCATAATTCCACTACATTTGCACACGCATTTTATCATGCTAAACGGTGGTTGTAGCTCAGTTGGTTAGAGCGCCTGGTTGTGGTCCAGGAGGTCGTCGGTTCGAGACCGATCTTCCACCCAAATAAGTCTTTTCTTTATGAAAGGGCTTTTTTTTGTCTAATATGTCATAAGAAATAATAAACAATTTTGTTGAATTCACAATCATTGTTAATATATATACATATATAACACAATATAAATTCATTTTTTAAAGAATATTTAAAAAATTATCTTATCATTTTTTTTTTTTCAATTCGATGCTTAAGTTTTTAATAATTTTGAATTGTGAAAGACAAGTTATTTATTGCCCACATCGATGAAATTACTGAACTTCTCCAATTATTGGTTGAGACTGATCCTGTGTTACTAAACGATTTAAGTTCTGTAGAAGTAGGCTCCAGTATTGATAAAAATGCCCTAAAAAAGGCCATAAGTGAAGTGAGTGATCCCAAACTCAAAGAAGAATTTCAAAATCGATTATAAAACGCAGACAGTTCAAGAAAAATTGAATTGGTAAATAGATATGGCCCTATTTTGCTAAGCAATCAAATTATTAGATCAACACTGGGTAAAAACAATAAAAATGCCAAATCATACCTCAAAAAAATATATTTACTGGTAGGTCTTTCTCTTCTATTTTACTTTGAGTTGTTGTACAAACACTTGGTAATTAAAGTCTTTTAATCAAAATTTTTATCAACGACAATGCGCTTTTTCATATTTGCCAGTTCCCAAGCTGTGTGAAATACAAGTTTTGCCCTGTTTTCTAACAAGTCGTATTGGATTTTATCTGCGGTATCTGTCGCCTTGTGGTAATCCGCATGTGTACCGTTAAAATAAAAAATAATTGGAATATTTTTCTTTGCAAAATTATAATGATCGGATCGGTAGTAGAAGCGGTTTGGGTCGTTTTCATCATTATAAGTATAATCAAGCTCGATATTGGTGAATTTATCATTGACCATTTCAGAAACCTTATGCAACTCTGAACTCAGTTTATCGCTTCCTATCAAGTAAATATAGTTTCGCTTCCCTCTTTTTCTTTTCGGATCTGTTCTTCCGATCATATCAATATTAAGATTGGCAAGGGTGTTTTTAAGGCTTACAACAGGGTCGTAATCCGTGTAATACTGAGAACCTAAAAGTCCTTTTTCCTCTGCTGTGACGTGTAAAAAGACAATGGAACGTTTTGGGCCATGACCATTTTCTACAGCTTTTTGAAAGGCCTCAGCGATTTCAAGAATGGCTACAGTTCCAGAACCATCATCATCTGCACCGTTGTAAACTTTACCATCGTGGAAACCGATGTGATCAAGGTGTGCTGAAATGACAATGTATTCGTCTGGTTTTTCAGAACCGCGAATCATGGCAATTACATTTTCAGAAAGAATTTTTTCGGAAACACTGTGGTAGTTTATTTTGATTTGCTTAGTGTAGATACCATTGGCTTTTTGGGTTAAAGCATTACCGACGCGATTTCCTGCTAAAAAAGCGTAAAATGGACTTAAATTCACATCTAATGATAAATTAGACTCCCCATCATTTTGATCTTTGTGCCT
>TARA_B100001093_G_scaffold35869_1_pt1 | contig 16752 bp, 17 predicted proteins | sample TARA_B100001093 | Tara Oceans TARA_B100001093 (sample SAMEA2623116) | marine metagenome | biome: marine biome (ENVO:00000447); feature: surface water layer (ENVO:00002042); material: "saline water (ENVO:00002010), including plankton (ENVO:xxxxxxxx)" | depth 5 m
AGACCAGGGGAATATCGCCGCTACCCCCGCGGTTGGTGGCATTCCCGATGACGAGATTTTCGATCTCGCCGCCTCAAAGATCATCCTTCAGGAAGATCAGCCCGTTGTTGGTTGGCCCGTCCTCGGAACCGGGCACCTGCTCGTATGTGACGACCCCGCGGATCCCCTGCCCCTGTCGGTAGCCCAATATTCCCTGCGCCTTGCGGGCCAGGGTGCTCTGGAGACGTACGGCCTGACGCCGCTTCCCGAGCCCGTAAGGATTAAAACGTTCGAGCCATTGAAGGTCACCGTTGCTGGAGAGAACTAGGCGAGCGTGCTTTTCCGCTGTAGTGCGATGAGCGTCGTGGCGAGCTACGTGTGTGAAGAGCGGTAGCGCTCCCACGATCGATGGATCTCGATCTCCGCGTCTGAGCGCCCGACCCAGGTAGCGCCTTCTACTGACTTACCCGGCTCGAGGTCTTTGTACACCTCGAAGAAGTGCTGAATCTCCAGTCGATCGAATTCGGCAACGTGATGGATATCGCGCACGTGCTCCATTCGCGGATCACCGGCAGGGACGCACAAGACCTTGTCGTCTCCTCCTGCTTCATCGGTCATTCGAAACATCCCGACGGCTCGACAGCGGATCAAAACACCGGGGAAAGTTGGTTCCTGGACCAGGACGAGGGCATCGAGTGGATCTCCATCCAGGCCGAGCGTGTCGTCGATGTAGCCGTAGTCGTGGGGGTACCGAGTGGACGTGAATAGCATCCGATCCAGCCGAATCCGGCCAGTCTCGTGATCCATCTCGTACTTGTTCCTACTGCCCGCGGGGATTTCGATCGTCACATCGAAGTCAAGGGGTTCCACTGCCACCCCTTTCGTGGGAGACGATGCCGGTCGAGGGTTGATGACCTCTGCGTAGGGTAGTAGCAAACACGGAAGGGTCGAATCGTGCAGCCAGCAAGAACGGGGTCACGAAGCCTCGCTGCGGTGCTCGTGCCCGTTGCGGTCCTCTCGCTCGTACTCCCGCTAGCGCTGCCTGCCGAGGCGGCCGACAGTCTGCCGTCACCGTCGTCGTCGTCTACTCCGTGGTCCGCCGTATCGGCAGATGGGGGCGCAGTTCCTACGCCGAGCGCGGTACGTGCCCGGATCGACGATCTAGCCCAGCAGAAATCATTGAAGCGATCAGGCGTCGTGGTCGTCGACCCGGGAAGCGATCAAGTTCTTTACGGCAAGCAGGTATCCCGGGCCCTCATTCCAGCATCGGTCACCAAGATCCTGACGGCCGCCGCGGCCGTGGAAGTCCTCGGGGTGAGCACGCGCCTTGCGACCAGAACATTCGAACAAGCCAACGTGGTGTATCTGATCGGTGGTGGAGACGCCACGCTCCCTCGATCGCTTGCATCAGATGCGCAGCCAAACGGTCCGGCTTCCCTGAGGCGCCTGGCCCGGAGCACCGCCACGGCTCTTGGGGGAACCACCAAAGTCGATGTCGTCTTCGATGACTCCTTGTTCACCGGGCGTCCACTCGGACCCGGCTGGGCGAAGAGATTTCCGAATGCAGGAGTGGCCGCTCCCGTGTCGGCACTGATGATCGATCAAGGTCGAAAGTCCCGATCGAGTCGCGCCCGCGTCGCCGATCCTGCCAAGCGCGCGGCTCAGGTTTTCGCCAACATTCTGGAAAACCGGGGAGTATCCGTCGGACGAGTCTCGCGTGGACGCGCACCCGATTCAGCCAAGGAACTTGCCAGGGTCGAATCCGCCGCGGTCGCGGAAATGGTGCAGCGCATGCTCACTGAATCCGACAACGACGTCGCGGAGGCACTCGGGCATCTCGTCGGCAAGGAGCTTCTCAACGATGGTTCCTTCGCCGGCGGAGCGCGCGCCACCAGTCAGGTTCTTTCCAGTGCCGGGATCGACACCCAAGACCTCGCCCTCTTCGATGCCAGCGGCCTGTCCCCACGCAACCGTGTTTCTCCCGTGACGATCGCCGACGTGCTCACCGACGTAGCGACAGAGCGCAGGTGGACTGAGCTTGCTCAGGGGTTGGCGGTCGCCGGCGTCACCGGGACGCTCGCCAACCGTTTCACTACGAAGGCGACCTCGCCTGGTCGTGGAGTCGTCCGAGCCAAGACGGGAACCCTGACGGGCGTGGCTGCCCTCGCCGGAATCGTCCTCGATGCGGATAAGCGACCGCTCGTTTTCGCGATAATCGGCAATAACATCACCTCGCAGGCCCGGGCCCGCGACACAATGGACCGAATCGCCAGCCAACTCGCGAAATGTGGGTGCTCATCGTGAACCTCGACAACCCAATCGTTCTTCCGGTCAACCAGTTCGATCACTTCTACCGGGGCGGGGATCGCATCGGTGCGCTCCGGCACGGCCCCGGAGGCCCCCGACGCCCGGAGGAATGGATCGGATCGGCAACAGCCCGGTTCGGTCAAGCCCCGGCCGGCCTTACGGTGCTGCCCGATGGCGCGACGCTCGCAGAAGAGATCAGCGCAGACCCGGCAGCGTGGCTGGGAACCGATCACGTCGATCGTTTCGGCACCAGCACCGAGTTGTTGGTCAAACTTCTCGACCTCGGGCAACGCCTTCCCGTCCACCTGCACCCCAACCGGCAGTTCGCCCGTACCCATCTTGGCTTGGCTCATGGAAAGACCGAAGCGTGGTACGTGCTCGATGCCCCGCCCGGAGCTCAGGTGGGGGTCGGCTTCGCCAGCCAGATGTCCATCAATCAGGTTCGCGATTGGGTCATGAACCGCGACAGTTCATCCTTGTTGTCGGCGCTTCGAACCCGAGAGGTGCGCCCGGGTGACGCGATGCTGGTGCCTTCTGGACTCCCGCACACCGTTCAGGACGGGGTGTTCGTTTTGGAACTGCAGGAGCCGACCGACCTGTCGATCCTGCTTGAGTGGGATGGGTTCGCCGTCGACGGCTTCTCGGATGGACACCTCGATCTCGGATTCGATACCGCCTTGCAGGCGGTAGACACCAGCGCAGTATCTGACTCGGACCTTGACGATCTGGTCATCCCGCGCGAGGAGATTCAAGTTGGAGCACTGACATCAGCGCTGCCCGCCGCGGCTGACCCGTACTTCCGCCTGCATCGGATCGCCCCGCAGCCCGAGGTGGTGCAGGTGGAGGCTGGTTTCGCCATCGCGATCGCTGTCGACGGTAGAGGCGTGTTGTCTGCCGGTGGAAGCAGTCACGAGATCGCCCGAGGCGATGCACTCCTGATGCCCCACGCAGCCGGTGATTGGTCGGTCTCCGGAGACGTGACGGTCATGGTCTGCCGTCCGCCCGATCCGAGGGCACCGGAAGCGCCGCGTTGAGCCCATCGTCTGTTTTCACCAGCCCGGCTGTGGACTGGAGTTTGGCGTATGCGGTCGCGGGGCGGTTCGCGCCGGATGGCCCCCGGATTTCACCGCGGGAGGCCCATGACGCGGTCGTCGAGATCAAGGAGCACGCCCAGGAGGCCCAAGAACACGTTCGTGACGTCACGGGCCTGATCGCCCACGAGGATCACCGTGTGGTGGTGGTGGATCGCCGCTCGTGGATTGATTCCAATCTGCACGCCTTCGATTCCATAGTGGATATGTGGCCGGCAGCGAAAGAGCGGCTCGAGGAGTCCTCGACCGTGACACGTGCGGTTGGTCCACGCGTGATGGCTGTTCAACTCGGAGCGGCCCTCGGATGGTTGAGCGGCAAGATTCTCGGCCAGTACGAGGCCCTCGCTGACCCTGGGCGGCTGCTGCTTGTGGCGCCATCGATCGTGCAGGTGGAGCGGTCTCTTGAGGTGGACAGTCGGGACTTTCGCCTGTGGGTGTGCCTACACGAGGAAACCCATCGGGTTCAGTTCGGAGCGGTTCCGTGGCTGAAAGGTCACTTCACGGGGCTGGTGATGACGGCGCTCGACGCTTTCGACGAGACCACCCCTATGGATCGGCTGGGGGCTGTCCTTACCGAACTGCTGGCGGCCGTTGGAGAACGGCGGACACCCGACCTGATGTTCGCCCTGCAATCGGCCGAGCAGCGTGCGGTCGTCGAAGAAATCACGGCATTCATGTCCCTACTAGAGGGGCACGCGGATGTAGTGATGGACGAGGTTGGCCCGCGCGTCATTCCTTCCGTGGACGTTATCCGTGAACGATTCGAGGCGCGTCGATCGTCAGCCGACGATGCGCGCGGAGCCGATTCGGTGTGGCGACGAGTCCTCGGTATGGATGCGAAGCTTCGTCAGTACCGCGAGGGAGCGGCCTTTGTTCGCGCCGTGGTGAACGATGGGGGCATGGCGGCGATGAATCGTGTGTGGGCCGACCCGGGCAATGTGCCGACTCTTGGAGAGATTCGCGAGCCATCGCTATGGCTTGATCGAATGCGCGGTGCTGCTGCGTGACACGCGTGAGCCCGGAGGCTCAACGTTTGCGGCGCGCGGTCGTTGATTGCATCGAAGTCGCCCCGGTGATCGTCGGTTGCTCGGGCGGGCCGGATTCGCTCGCCTTGGTCGCGAGTGCGGCCTGGGCAGTGCCGAGCGTGGGCCACGAGGTGCACGTGGTCATCGTTGACCACGGACTCCAGTCGAACTCGGCCCGTGTTGCGCACAATGCCGGGGACATCGTTCGGCAGTGGGGCATCGACAGCGTCCACATTGAAGGTGTGCAGGTCGGCACCCATGGGGGACCGGAGGCGGCGGCCCGCTCAGCCCGCAGGGCCGCGCTCGTGGACGTGGCGTCGCAGCGCGGCATTGATCAGATACTTCTTGCCCACACCCGAGAAGATCAAGCTGAGACCGTTCTCCTGCGGTTGGCGCGCGGATCGGGAGCCCGTTCGATCGCCTCCATGACACCATGCAATTCGCCGTGGCATCGACCCTTTCTCGATGTGCCGCGCGACGTTGTGCATCGCGTTGCTCGCGAGTACCTGGAGCCGCTGGGTGTCGAGGCATGGGACGACCCACACAACCACGACCCGGAGTTCACTCGCGTGCGCGTCCGAGAGGCGATGACGTTCATGGAGGACAGATTGGGTCCGGGTTTCGTTTCCGGGCTCGCGCGCTCGGCCCACCTCCTGGCCGATGATGCCGATGCGCTGGAGGCGTGGGCGCAGGGAGCATTCGACCGCTGGGTCGAGGTGACGAATGACGAGTGCGGCGTCGATGTCGAAGCGATTGCCGGCCAGCCCCGAGCTGTTCGGACCCGACTCATTCGACTGATGCACCAAGCTTTGCTGGAATCGAAGGACTATCTCGACTTCGACCACGTGCAACATGTGGAAGCGATGATTTCGACATGGAAAGGCCAAGGCCCAGCACAACTGCCGGGTGCGATCACCACGAGAGTCGAGTATGGAAGGCTTACGTTTCACCGCGGATCTTCGGGAGAGATGAGTGCAACCTGACAACGTCGAGGGAGACCTCGCCCACGTACTACTGACCGAGGAACAGATCAGCGACCGCATTGCGGCGATCGCAGCCGAGATTGACGAGGCGTACCAGGGGCGAGACCTTCTCCTCGTCGGCGTTCTCAACGGGGCTGTCATGGTGATGGCTGATCTCGCGCGGGCGTTGAGCATTCACGCCAACATGGACTGGATGGCGGTGTCGTCGTACGGATCCGGTACGACGAGCAGCGGCGTAGTCCGGATTCTGAAGGATCTCGACGGGGACGTCGAGGGTCGGGACATCTTGATCGTCGAAGACATCCTCGATTCCGGTCTCACCCTGTCGTGGCTGTTGAAGAACCTTCGGTCGCGCAAGCCGGCATCGCTCGAGATCTTCACATTGATGCGCAAGCCAGACGCCGTCAAGGTGGATGTCGAACCCCGGTACGTCGGATTCGATATCCCCAATGAGTTCGTCGTCGGGTATGGGCTCGACTACGCCCAGAGGTACCGAAATCTTCGGTGCGTGGGGACGCTGTCCCCGCACGTCTACAGCGGCTGACGGTCGCCTGTGTTCGCGCTCGGCGCAGGACTGGTGAGCCCCGACCCGGATGCGGGCCGAACCAGGTCGGTTACCGTTGAGAGGTGGATGTGAGGCGTTTCCTGCGAGGACCGATCTTCTGGATCGCGATGGCTGTCATCGCGGTTTTGGTGGGTTCGAGCCTGATCTCCGGCATCGGCGCCCCCGACGAGGTGGACACCGGCGAAGCCATTTCCGACATCACCTCCGGAAATGTCGATACCGCCACCTTGATCGACCGTGATCAAGTTCTGGAATTGACCCTCAGGAACGGTGACGAAGTGCGGTCGCACTTCATCACTGGCCAGGGTGTGGAATTGCAGAACCTCCTGCAGGAGAAGACCGACGCCGGCCAACTGCCCGGCGGCTATAACGTCGTGGTCCCGAGCCAGAACCTGCTGGTCACCTTATTCATCTCCCTCCTGCCGTTTGCGCTGCTTATCTTGTTAATGGTCTTTATCTTCAGCCAGATGCAAGGCGGCGGCGGCCGCCTGATGAACTTCGGCAAGTCCAAGGCCAAGGCGATCACGAAAGACATGCCCCAGACCACGTTCGAAGATGTCGCCGGTGCTGATGAGGCGGTCGAAGAGCTGGTCGAGATTAAAGACTTCCTTTCCGACGCCGAGCGGTTCCAAAAGGTGGGAGCGAAGATCCCGAAGGGTGTGTTGCTGTACGGACCTCCGGGCACGGGCAAGACCCTCCTCGCGCGTGCGGTTGCAGGCGAAGCGGGCGCCCCGTTCTATTCGATTTCCGGGTCGGACTTCGTGGAAATGTTTGTCGGTGTTGGTGCGAGCCGTGTCCGAGACCTCTTCGAGCAAGCAAAGGCCAATGCACCGGCGATCATCTTCATTGATGAGATCGACGCGGTCGGCCGGCATCGTGGCGCCGGCCTCGGCGGAGGTCACGACGAGCGTGAACAGACCCTGAACCAGATGCTCGTTGAGATGGACGGGTTCGACGTGACCGGTGGTGTCATCCTCATCGCGGCCACGAACCGACCGGACATCCTCGACCCCGCCCTGCTTCGACCCGGTCGCTTCGATCGACAGATCGCCGTGGAGCGCCCCGACCTCAACGGTCGGTACGAGATCCTGAAAGTGCACGCCAAAGGCAAGCCGATCAGCGACGACATCGATCTGATGGCGGTAGCACGCCGCACCCCTGGTTTCACGGGCGCGGATCTCGCCAACGTCTTGAACGAAGCAGCGCTCCTCACCGCGCGATTGGATAAGACATTCATCGATGATGAAGGCCTCGACGAGGCGATCGATCGGGTGATCGCCGGACCGCAGAAGCGCACGCGAGTGATGGACGAACATGAGAAGACCATTACGGCGTATCACGAGGCAGGACATGCGCTTGTTGCGGCCGCCCTGCCAGGCAATGATCCCGTGCACAAGATCACGATCATGCCGAGAGGGAGAGCGCTCGGTTACACGATGGTCTTGCCGGATCAGGACAAGTACTCCACCACGCGAAGCGAGATGCTCAATCAACTCGCATACATGCTCGGGGGTCGTGCTGCCGAGGAGTTGATCTTTCACGACCCGACAACGGGTGCGGCCAACGATATCGAGAAGGCGACGTCTGTCGCTCGATCCATGGTGACGCAATTCGGTATGACGGAGCGCCTGGGTGCCATTAAGTATGGCCAGGAGCAAAGCGAGGTCTTCCTCGGTCGAGACATGGGCCACACGCGGGATTACTCGGAGGAAGTCGCCGCCGCCATCGACGAAGAAGTCCGCGGTTTCATCGAAGCGGCTCACCAGGAGGCGTACGACGTCCTCGTCAACAATCGAGAGATCCTCGACGCCATGGTCCTGGCTCTGCTTGAGCGCGAGACCTTGGCTAAGGCCGAAATTGAAGAGATCTTTGCCGAACTGAAACTCCAGTCGCCGCGTCCGGCCTGGACCGGTTCGGCTCGCCGGGCACCGGACACGCGGGGTCCGATTCCTTTTCCACCAGCATCATCGAACGGGCACAGTGCGTCTTCGGCCATCGAGCCGGCCTTGAACGAGTCCCGAGACCCCGACGCTCAGTAGATTGACGCATGGCCATCGATCCAGTGGACACCGGCTCAGGTTCCGCGGCAGGGGAGTACGACGCTGACGCCGTCGCCGCTGCGATCCGTCAGCTGCTGATCGCCATAGGGGAAGACCCCGACCGCGATGGACTGCGCGAGACCCCGGAGCGTGTGGCGCGAAGCTACGCAGAGATGTTCGGTGGTTTGCGACAAGATCCCGAGGATGTCTTGACGACGGTATTCAATGTGGGTCACGAAGAACTCGTGATCGTCAAGGACATTCAGCTCTACAGCACCTGCGAACACCACTTGCTGCCGTTCTACGGAGTAACCCACGTCGGCTATATCCCCAATGCGTCCGGTCAGATCACCGGGCTTTCGAAACTGGCGCGCCTTGTCGATGTTTTCGCGCGCCGCCCTCAAGTGCAAGAGCGTCTCACCACCGAGATCGCTGATGCGATCGTACGGATCCTTCAGCCGCGGGGTGCGATCGTCGTTGTCGAAGCTGAGCACACGTGCATGTCCGTTCGCGGAGTACGCAAAGCTGGATCGATGACGGTCACGAGTGCCATGCGAGGCACCCTGCTGAATGCGGCGACGCGCGCCGAGGCGATGGCGCTGATCAGGGCTCGGTAGCTGTGTCGGCGTTGCCGGTATCCAGGCTGGACCCTCGAATGCCGGTGGTCTGGGGCGTTGTCAATGTCACGCCCGATTCCTTCTCCGATGGGGGCCGCTTCTCGACGACCGACCTGGCGATCCGGCAAGGACTGTCCCTCGTTGACGAGGGCGCCGATGTTGTCGATGTGGGAGGGGAATCTACCCGCCCGGGAGCCACACGTGTGTCGATCGACACCGAGATGAACCGCGTTCTGCCGGTCGTCGTCGGTCTTGTTGAAGCCGGCGTGACCGTCAGCGTCGACACGATGCGTGCCGAAGTGGCACGCGAAGCGGTCAATTGTGGAGCCAGCATTGTCAACGATGTCAGTGGCGGTAGGTCGGATCCGAAGATGCACGCCGTTGTCGCGGACCTAGCTGTTCCATATGTGCTCATGCATTGGCGTGGTCACTCGGTCGATATGAACGACAAGGCCGTGTATCGCGACACCGTGCGCGAGGTGCGTCGCGAGATCGAGGAGCAGATCGTTATGGCGACCGCACAGGGGGTGGATCCGACGTTGATCATCGTTGACCCGGGAATCGGTTTCGCGAAGGAAGCGAAGCACAACTGGGAGTTGCTGCGGTCGGTGGATGCCCTTGCCGGTGGACAAGTACCGATCTTGGTGGGTGCTTCTCGTAAGAGGTTCCTCGGATCGCTGTTGGCGGGTAAGGACGGGGTCCCGCGAGAGGTGGATGCGCGGGATACCGCCACGGCAGCCTTGAGTGCGCTTTTGGCGTTCAGGGGAATATGGGGGCTGCGTGTTCATAATGTTCGTGCCACTGTGGATGCTGTCTCAGTAGCTCGGGCGCTCAGGTTTGAGGATTAGGAATCGGTAGGTGAAACGGTGACGGGTGTCGATCGCATCGAGATCTACGGCATCAGCGGTCGCGGGTATCACGGAGTGCTCGAGTTCGAGCGCGTCGCAGGTCAAGATTTCAGCGTCGACCTGATTCTGGGTGTCGATCGCGCGGGTAGCAGGGACAGCCTTGCGGACACGGTTGATTACTCGGTGGTTGCTGAGCGTGCCCACGCGGTCCTCACCGGAGAGCCCCTTGACCTCATCGAAACGGTGGCCGAGCGAATCGTCGATGCGTGCCGAGATCTTCCCGGCATTTCCTTCATGGAGGTGGCGGTGCACAAGCCCGAAGCCCCGATAGCCGTCCCGTTTCGTGACGTCGTTGTTCGGATTCGCCGAGAGTTTCGCTGACGTCGATGCGCTACGTCATCGGAATCGGCTCGAACATGGGGGACTCCGTGTCCATTGTTCGGCGCGCCATCGATGAGATCGAGGCGATGTTCTACGTCGATGTCGACGAGCGCTCGTCGTTGTATCGAACACGACCGATGGGAGGACCGGAGCAAGACGACTACATCAACGCCGTCGTCGTCATGCACTGTGACCGTGATCCGGACTGTGTGCTGGCGGGTTTGCAGGAAATCGAGTTCGAGTTCGGACGGGTCCGGGACGTTCGGTGGGGCCCGCGAACCCTTGACCTCGACATCATCGCAGTCGACGACATCATCTCGGTCGATCCTGATCTCACTCTCCCGCACCCGCGAGCGCACGAACGGGCGTTCGTGCTGGTGCCGTGGCACGAGATCGACCCGGAGGCAACCCTTCCCAACCACGGTCTCATTGAGAATCTGATCGATCGCCTCACGCACGATGCTGAGGACGGCTCAAGGATTCCGTCGGCCTCGTCGGTCGTCGTGGTGACAGCAGGCGACCAGGCTCCAGGGACATCACCATGAAGCCGACCTCGGCACGTCTGCTTCTGGCGGTGACCATCTGCGGGGCGGTCGGAGGGTGGTCCCTCGTCGTCATTGTCGAAGGCTTGACTGGCCGCGCTCTCGCGGTTCCTGTCCTCGCCGGCTCGGCGCTGTGGCTGTTGGCCATCGCCTTCGTTATCTGGGGGGCCGTGCTTCGTCCGCGGCTCGAAGCGCGAATTGACCCCACGACCCGCCCGGGGATCGATCCTCTTCCTGGACTGGTGGCGGCCCGGGTAGCAGCGATGGCTGTGGCGGCGTGCCGCGTATGTGCTGCCGTCGCCGGCGTTTACTCCGGGATCGCGATTGCGACTGTTGCCGGGGGTCTGGCGACACCGGCGGCATCGCAAGCTTTCTGGGCTTCCGTCCTAGCAGCAAGTGGTTCCGGCGTCGCTAGCGCCGCATCGTTGCGACTCGAGAGATCCTGCCTGCTCCCGTCGGGTGCCGACAACGATGACGAGTGACCTACAGTCCTGCCTATGAGCGAGACCTCCGACGTTCCTTTGGAAGATCTGCCGTTCGATGAGCTTCGCCATCAGGCGTTCAGCGTTGCCGAGCATCGGATGGATATCGGCTTCTTCACGGACCTTTTCGGGCACATGCCGGGAATGGTCTCGATCGAAGGAGAGCAGGGAGATCTCGGGGCCATCGGTGGCACCTTCATCGAGACCGTGCGGGCCGTGCGAGAGATGTTCGGATCCGGTGATCTCGACCCAGATACTGAGGGGCTACTGCGCGCTCGCTTCGCTACCTACATCCGCGAACACCAAGACGGATAGGTCTCATCGGTCCGCGTCACCGGTGACGAAGAAGAACGAGGCGACCGCTGCGGAGAGTGACTCAACCGGTACTTCCTCAAGTGCCAATTGCATGGCCTGCAGGTGGGCGAAGCTGGGGGTGCGCGCCTTCAAACGAACCGGGTAGATATCTCCATCGCTGACCAGAAGCCAGCCGGCGATTCCCAAAGGATTCTGGGTCCACACGTGCACGACGCTTTCGGGAGTGCGCAAAGTCTTGGGCAGTGACACGGAGAACGGATCGTCGGCGAGGTCGTGAAGCCTCGTCACGCAGTCACCGATGACCTTGGCGCTGAGACGAACGGATTCGACCAGGGATTGGTAGCGCGCGTGAGCATCCCCTTGCGTGAGAACAGGTGTGCTCCAGTCGACATCGATCTCGTTGTAGGCGAGGTACGGGTCGTCTCGTCGGATGTCCCAGTCCACTCCGCTTGCGTGGCCGACAGCTCCGGAGCACGCAAACGTTCGCGCGGTGTGGTGGTCGAGTCTTGCCAATCCGTGCAGGTCTGTGCACTCGTCGATGTACTCCATCCACGAGGTGGCGTATTGCTGGGCAAGCGAAACGAGCTCGATGATCTGAATCAGGGAGGACCCTGGGAGTGCTTGTTCGAGCCCTCCGATCCGGTTGATCATGGGATGGACGCGTCCGCCTGTTGCTCGTTCTTGCCAATCGACCCACGCCTCACGGAGGGCCAAAGCACCCGGCGCCCCACGGGCGCCGAGCAGCAGGGCACTGGCGCCGATGCGACCTGCCTCGGCCAGAAGCATGCGCGACCACGTGGCCCTTGCCGGCGGCACGATCCCGGTGGCCTTCTCGACGGCGAGTGCCACTCCAAGCTCTGAGGACACACCGGACAACCAATCGTGTCGGTTCGCCAACATCATGATTTGTCGGAAATCGCGCGCTTCGAAGAGCTTCTCCGCGCTGCGATGCATGAGTCCTGGCCGGACCTCTGTGCTGATGATCGTTCCCGATGCGTCGATGTCGAGATCGATTTCCAGGCCGCCGTGGTTCCCCGGGTGATAGTCACCGAGGTCCAGAGTTATCCGATCCTCGTCGGGCGAGCCGAGATAGCGGGCCATTCCGATGGCGGCCGTGACGTGAAGTGAATCGCTGTCCGTCACCCAACCATCGTTTCACTCAGTGCCTGGGTGGCAGGTGTGGGCGTGCACGGCTCGATCAACCAATCAAACGATCCGAGATCTGGGGGCCACGACGCCAGCGAACGTGAGCCCACCGCAGAGGTACTCAGCACATCGAATTGAGAGCGCACCGTGGCGTGCGGGGAAGCGCAAGAATCGAGAGCCACGTGGGACGTGATGTTGACCGAGCCGTCGGGTCGCGGGCGACAGGCGGATCCGTCCACGAAGCCCTTGACCGTTCCACCGTCCCACAATCCCAAGCGCCGATCGTCGAGTCGATGGGCGTAGTCGACGGCGATTGCGTGGCCGCTGGCGAGTATCCGGGTAAGACGGCGCCACAGGAGATCACGCGGGAGGCCGACCTCACGACGTGCCAGCGGTTTCGTCGCCGGCCACCAGTGGTCCAGCCATGCACGTGCCTCGCTCGGTGATATCCCACCCAGGAGGGCCTCGGCGGCGGGGTCTGCGAGGTCCGGGCCCAGCACCTCGGTTCCGGTGGCGGCCTCGACCTGGACGATTCGTGGTCGGAGATCATCATCGAGTTCGACCACCGGGCAAGCCACGTCATCGAGGAACTCGTGCGCAATCACCAGACCTGTGATGAGCCCGTCCCTTCCGGTGATGTCCTCGATGTCGCGGGTCACGCGCACCTGGCGCCACCCAATGGCGGCGGGCAGATCATCGGGTCGTGGCCGCACATCCACCCCGATAAGGGTGACCTCGTCGTCGACGAGTGCGGCGAGTTGGGTGAGAAGGGCTCCTGAGCCACTGCCGATGTCGACGATGCATCGAGGCAGGGAACTGCGGGGCGCGGGGCGGGGGTGCTCATGCGGGTGTTGAGGTGGGGGTGCAAGAAGCGCGGCGATTCGGCGGGCTGTCGCCGTACCGGCGTCGATGGATGTGCGGAAATGCTGCTCGGGAGCGTGGTGAGTGTAGAAGGTGTGGTTGGCGTCGTCCCATGCATCGACCCACGCGCGAAGGGGAAGCGTCGACGGGGCATCGGACATGTCGGCACGCTAGTACCCCCCTAGGCTTTGGTGCTGTGAGCGACGCAGCGCCGTCTCGTTTGCGGATTGCCATCGTGGGCTCCGGTCGCGTCGGGGCGGTCCTGGGTGCCGCCTGGCATCGAGCCGGACACCTCATCGTGGGAGCGACAGCTCGATCTGAGACTTCTCGGCTTCGCGCTGATGCTCTGTTACCGGGTGTCAGGATTGCGGACCCATCATCGGTCGCTGCCGATGCTGATCTCGTCCTGGTCGCCGTCCCTGATCCCGACCTGCCGAGTGTGGTTGAGGAACTCGTGGGATCCGGTTCGGTGGGTTCGGGGCAATTCGTCGTGCACCCCGCTGGCCGTTACGGCCTTCGAGTCCTCCAGCCTGCCACCGACGTGGGGGCGATCCCGCTCGCTATTCATCCGGCTCTTCCGTTGACGGGCACCACGATGGATCTCGAGCGACTCTCGGGAGCTGCTTTCGGGGTGACGGCGCCGGAGGGGATGCGCACGGTGGCCGAGGCGCTGGTCGTCGAACTCGGTGCTGAACCGGTGTGGGTTCCGGAAGAGGCGCGTGGTCGGTACCACGCAGCGTTGGCTTTCGCGGCGAACTATTCGATGACCCTCGTGAACAGTTCCCTCGCGCTGCTACGCGATGCGAGTACCGAATCTCCCGAGAGACTCATCGGTCCGCTCGTGCGTGCGAGCGTTGAGACGGCACTCGAGCGCGGTGAGGGTGGTCAGACCGGTCCGATCTCTCGAGCCGATCACGCGACGGTGACAGAGCACCTGACATTGCTGAGCGAACAAGCACCGTTGGTGGCGCAGGCCTACCGCGCACTCGGTCTGCTGACCGTGGATCGGTTGCTCGATGCCGGAGTGCTCGACACCGAGCAGGCATCTCGAGTGCTGCGATCTCTAGAGGAAGCGCCATGATCGTTACGCGCCTCCTGGACTCAGTGGATCAAGTCCAACGTCGTGTGTTCGTCCCCACCATGGGTGCGCTGCATGAAGGGCACCGGGAATTGCTCAGGGTGGCTCGCCGAAACACCGGAAGCGATGGGGAAGTAGTCGTCAGCGTCTTCGTGAACCCGACACAGTTCGCGGCCGGGGAGGACTACGACTCGTACCCGCGAACGATGGAAGCCGACGAGGCCATGTGTCGTCAGGAGGGCGTCGACATCCTCTACACCCCATCCGCGGACGACATCTATGGATCGAGTACGAGGAGATCCGCGGTAACCATCGACCCGGGGCCTCTGGGCGATGAATTGGAGGGCGCAGCGCGACCGGGACATTTCAGCGGAGTTCTCACGGTAGTGGCCGTCTTGTTCACCAAGGTTCGCCCCGATGCTGCTGTGTTTGGCGAAAAGGACTTCCAGCAACTGGAGCTGATCCGTCGCATGAACGACGACCTCGGGTTTGGCATCGATGTCCTCGGTGTCGACACCGTTCGAGACGCCGATGGGCTCGCCCTGAGTTCGCGGAACTCGTATCTGACGGACGCACAGCGAAAAGATGCTCGGGCCATTCCACGGGCACTTGCCGCCGGACGAGCCGCAGCCACAGGAGGCCCAGATGCTGTGGTGACCGCGGCACAGCGAGTCTTGGATGATGCTGGCATCGCCATCGACTATCTCGAGGTTCGCGGAAATGACTGTGAGTCGCTGACATCTCCGGGTGCGGCGCGGCTCTTTGTTGCCTGCCTGGTGGGAACTACTCGGCTGATCGACAACTGCGCCGTGGAACTGGGGAGTGTGTGACGCGCATGGGGCATACCCGCACTCGAATCCCCGGTCGTCTCGCCGCTCCTTCTCCCGGGTGGACCGCTCGGGCCGACGTAATCGTGGTGGGGTCGGGAGTGGCCGGCTTGACGACCGCCCTCAGGGTTCGGGCGCTGGGGCTCAGTGTCCTGTTGGTAACGAAGGCGACGGTGAACGAAGGCTCTACTCGGTGGGCCCAGGGTGGGATCGCGGCCGCTCTTGCGGAGGATGATTCACCGGCCGAGCACATGCGAGACACCCTCGAAGCAGGTGGAGGGCTGTGCAACGAACGGTCCGTCGACATCCTGGTGACCGAGGGTCCGGATGCTGTTCGAGAACTCATCGCCTGGGGTGCGCACTTCGACACCGACCCGACAGGATCGATCGCGTTGACGCGTGAAGGTGGTCACCATCGCAATCGGATCGCTCATGCCGGAGGTGACGCAACGGGGGCCGAAGTGTCCCGAGCACTCGTGGCGGCCGTCCGTGCTGATCCGGGAATTGATGTCGTAGAGAACGCTCTCGTCCTTGACATCATCACGTCGGCGAGTGGCCGAACGGCCGGGGTGACACTTCATGTGATCGGACCAGGTCAACGCGACGGTGTGGGCGCAGCGTTGGCGCCGTCGGTTGTGTTGGCGACCGGCGGTTTCGGCCAGGTATTTGGTCAGACGACCAACCCATACGTGGCGACGGGTGACGGCGCGGCGCTGGCTCTTAGGGCGGGAGCAGCTGTCGCCGATCTTGAATTCGTCCAATTCCATCCGACCGTGTTGTGGCTAGGTCCGGTCGCGAAGGGGCAGCAGCCGTTGGTGTCCGAAGCGGTGCGTGGTGAGGGCGCGTTCCTACTCGACGCCGACGGAAAGCGCTTTATGGTCGGTCAACACCCGATGGCTGATCTCGCACCCCGAGATGTGGTCGCCAAAGCGATCATGCGGCGCATGCGCGAGTCGGGAGTAGGCCACGTATGGCTCGATGGCCGCGGGCTGGGCGCCGATACCTGGGTTCACCGATTTCCCACCATCCTCGAGTCGTGCCGGATGCGCGGTATTGATCCGGTGAGCGACCTCATTCCCGTCTCTCCGGCGCAGCATTACGCCTCCGGCGGTGTTGTCACCGACACCGACGGCCGCTCCACGGTTCCCGGTTTGTACGCCTGCGGGGAGGTGGCGTGCTCCGGTGTTCATGGAGCTAATCGTCTAGCATCGAATTCCCTGCTGGAAGGGCTTGTCTTCGCCCGGCGGATAGCCGACGCGATCGAGGTCGATCGAGCCGGGTGGGAAGTTCCGGAGTCGAGTGACAACGATGTGGCCATGGGTGTGCTTGCCAACGAGGTGCGTCGTCCGTTGCAGCAGACGATGGACGCGAACGCTGGCGTGTTGCGTAGTTCGCAGTCGCTGGCGAGCTGCGCGCAATGGTTGAACGATGCGCTCGACCAGCCCAGCGGAACGCCACGCACTGAAGACTGGGAGACGACGAATCTGGCGACGGTCGCTCGCGTGCTCGTCGAACACGCTCAGGCACGTGAGGAGTCACGAGGTTCCCACTGGCGCGAAGATCACCCCGATCCGCAGCCTGAGTGGCGGGTTCGCTTGGTCACGACGATGGATTCTCACGGGAATCTCCACACGGTGCGTCGTCCCCCTGACTGGTTGCCTAGATC
>TARA_B100001093_G_scaffold143520_2_pt1 | contig 16751 bp, 14 predicted proteins | sample TARA_B100001093 | Tara Oceans TARA_B100001093 (sample SAMEA2623116) | marine metagenome | biome: marine biome (ENVO:00000447); feature: surface water layer (ENVO:00002042); material: "saline water (ENVO:00002010), including plankton (ENVO:xxxxxxxx)" | depth 5 m
ACTCGAGGAAGTCGAGCGTCTGGCCGACCGGGCAGTGGTGATGCGTGACGGAGAGAGAGTGGGGGAATTAAGCAGGGAGGAATTAAGCAGGGGGAAAATCATCGAGTTGATGGTGGGTCGATCGATGGACCGTGAATTTCCAAGTCACACCAGAAATATTGGCAAGGTCCGATTACGGGTGAATTCCTTGAGGCGTGGAAAAAAAGTACGGGGTGTATCCCTGGAAGTGCGGGCGGGAGAAATTGTCGCCCTCACCGGGTTGGTGGGTGCGGGAAGAACCGAGACCGGACGCTTGATATTTGGGGCGGATTCACGCGAGGGGGGAGAGATTGAATTGGACGGACGGAAGTTGGAACTTAGAAATCCGAGCGATGCAATCAAAGAGGGAATTTGTTTATTGACTGAGGATCGAAAGGAACAGGGATTAATTCTTGGACTTTCGGTGCAGGAAAATTTTGGGTTACCAAATTTGGAAAGGTTTTCCCGATCGGGATGGATTGATCAAAAGAGGGAAAGGGCATCGTTTTCCAGATTCGTTGAGCAAATAAGGATCAAAATTTCGGGACCTGCCCAGTTGGCCGGCCAATTATCCGGAGGGAACCAGCAAAAAGTTGTGCTGGCAAAGTGGCTCGAACGAAATGCGGAGGTCTTGATCTTTGATGAACCCACCCGGGGAATTGATGTCGGGGCAAAGTTTGAAATTTATCAATGGATGAACCGGTTGGCGGATCAGGGAAAGGCAATTTTGATGATCAGTTCTGAATTACCCGAAGTTCTTGGAATGAGTGATCGCATCCTCGTGATGAAAGAGGGAGAAGTGAGGGGAGAAGTTGAAAATGGAGAGGGGATCACTCAGGAAAAATTAATCGCTCTGGCAATAGGAGAGAAAGAACGGGCTGCCTGAATTGATGATGAAAATTCTGAAAGCACTTTTTTCTTCCGATTATGGAATGCTCGGGGCCTTGCTTTTTCTGTGTGTTTTTTTCAGTTCGATCACCTATGAACAGCAGCAACCAGTTGGAGAGGAGGGGGCCAATCAATTGTCCGAGGAAATAATCGAAAAATTTCCGGTGGCTGGCACTGTATTGATAGTCGGGAAAAAAGGGGTGGATGGAAATGCATTCGTGGAAGGAATACGTAAAAGATTGACCCGGGAGGGATGGGAAATAAAAGGGGCACTCACGGGTGGACCACCGGAGTTCGGGCGGGCACTAAGAAATGTATTTGAGACAAATTCGAGCCTCGACCTGGTTGCTTGCGAACAATTTTTTGCGCAATTACCGGTGGTTGAAAATTTAAGAAAATTAAATCCTGCAAGCAGTGAGATGCGGGTGATGACCCCAAAAAGTTATGGATGGCCGAATTTTCTAAAGGCTTCGAATTTGTTGAATGTTGCCAATCAAATTGCGGTAATTGCAATACTTGCAATTGGAATGACCCTCGTAATTATAACCGCGGGAATTGATCTTTCCGTCGGTAGTTTAATTGCGTTTTCAGCGGTTCTGGCAACCTGGACAATCCGGGAATGGACCGGTGGGGTGGATGCGTCGGTCTTTGGCATGACCGTGGGGTGCGCGTTGGCAATGCTTGCCAGTGGCGGACTGGGCCTTTTTTCGGGTGCGATGGTGGCTTATTTTAATGTGCCCCCATTTGTCGCCAGCCTGGGGATGATGATGGTGGCAAGTGGATTGGCCTACATGTTGTCCGGGGGCTTGTCGATTTATCAGTTGCCTGCCTCTTTTGACTGGTTGGGCAGGGGAGATGATCTCGGGGGAATTCCCAATGCGGTCACCCTGATGGCGGTCCTCTATATCGCCGCTCATTTACTGATGAGCCGGACGACAATTGGAAGACATGTATATGCGGTGGGTGGAAATCCGGAGGCAGCCAGGTTGTCAGGTGTGCCAGTGAAAAGAATTTTACTCTGGGTTTATGCGAGCTCGGGAGTATTGGCGGGACTGGGGGGGATTGTCATGGCCTCCCAATTTCGAAGTGGCGATCCGAAATATGGCCTGATGTATGAATTGTATGTCATTGCCGCAGTGGTGGTGGGGGGAACCTCACTGTCGGGGGGGCGGGGAAAAATATTCGGTACTTTGATCGGTGCTTTTATTATTGCAGTGATTCAAAACGGGATGAATTTGACCGGGGTGCAAAGTTACACACAAAAAGTGGTCCTCGGAATGGTTTTACTGACGGCGGTGCTCCTCGATATGCTGAAAAAAAGAGGCTGGAAATTACAGGAATAAACTCAGGTCTTTTTTTCGAGCGTTGTTTTCATGATCAAAAAAAGCTCACGGCTAATCCAGGCATCGGTGGCGGCGTAGATCTTTTGGGACTTGGAAAGAGGAATTTTTTGCCAGTTGGATAATTGAGAAGATTTGGACAGGCGGTGCTTGAAAAAGATCGCGGTTAAATTCCGCAATCCAGTTTGTTCAATTTTCAAGGACTGTGCCAGGCTGGCGAGGTCTTCGAATCCCTGCGGGGAAAATTCCTCAATTTTTTGGAGGTTGTGCAAGTCATCTTTCAGGGCGACCCCGGTTTTTATGATTTTTGGATCTTCCAGAATTTTTTTCAATGGACCAAGTTTGAAGGCCGGATAGAGACGGAATAGGAAGGCTTGGTCGGCGGTGGCGAGTTGCAGAAGAGCGGGTGGATTGTTGGGCCCGCGCTTGAAATTTGGTTTACACTCAATGTCGAATCCAAGAATCGGATGATTTTCGATTTGAGCGGCAAGGAGGTTGAATGATTTTAAATCCTCGGCCACTTTGATTGCTCCGTGGAAGCGAATCATGGGGAGTTCGTTGATGATTTCTTTCTCTAATCTTTTGGGGAATTCCTCTGCTTCGGTGAGAATAGGATCCATGAAGAAAAATTATAAAGCGAGGACTAATCCGTCATGGGAGTGAAGGATTTCAGTGGGGAACTTCCGAGTGGAGGGAGCACCGGGAATTCCGGGCCTTGTTTCCTTGATTGCGGAGCGCGAAGTCTGCAGGAATTTTTTCGTGTGTGCCTGGAGACTTTCAATTTCATGGTCGGAAGATCCCGGGTCATGATGAAAAATGGCCAGAGTCTCAACCTCTCCACGGGCAGCCAGTTCAACCCCCATGATATTACTGGAGTGTCCCCAGTGTTCGCGAATGCTGATTGATTGAGAATGAGTGTAGGGGGCGTCGAAAATAAGAAGATTTGCACCACGAATGAAATCGAGAAATGGATAACTGGAAGAGTGTGCCTCATTGGTATGTTCCGCATCGGTGGAGTAGACCATGGATTTTTCCTGTGAGTCTACTCGATAGCCGTAGGACACACCTGGATGAGCCTGTTCAATTAAAGTTATTTTTGCATCACAGTGTTCGAGCACATCCCCGGGTTTATGAGTTTCAAAAGATATTTTTGCATTAAATGCGTCCATTCCAATGGGGAAAAAAGGAGCAGACATCTGCCGGGTTAATGAATCTTCGATGATTTCGTGCCCACCGTGAAACACAATGTGATTGGAGGGATCGTAGGCAGGGATAAAAAAAGGAATGCCCTGTATATGGTCGTAGTGAAGATGAGAGATAAAAACATGAAAGGTGGTGTTTGAAATTCCTTGACTGGCAAACTCCTGACCGAGGACCCGCATTCCAGACCCTCCATCAAAAATTAATTTTTCCTCCGATCCGGTCTCGACATATACACAGGGAGTATTTCCCCCCCATCCTGAACCAACTTGAAAGGGAAGTTTCTTCTCTACGAATTCGCGGATTTGTCTTTCTGATCGAAGTTCTTTTCCACGTGCGGCAAGAAGAGCGGCGACCACCTTGTCTTTTATATCATTCGCGGAATACGCGGTGGGAATCGATCCCCGTGTGCCTTTGAAATGAACCTTCATGAATTAGAAGCAGTTGTTTTCTTTCTTTCCGATGAATAAGGCAATTCAAAATTAATTTTTTAGGAAAGAGTGAAAAGTTATTCATTCGTGTTCGTCTTGGCTTGAAGAATTTGATTCTTCACCTCATTTTCTTGGGATGGAAGAAAAATACGACATCAACCAACCCATTTATCAAGTCGGTCAGGCAACCATGAGTTTTACTCAAATGCTCAATTACTTTATCGATCCTTCCTACCAGAGAGGAAATCTCTCCAGAATTTCAGACATGCATGTCAAAACAGGACGTCCGGTAAGTTTTCGAATCGATGATGATTTAACTCCACTTCCTGAAGGAACCGGGGTAAGTGATGAAGTCATTCGATATATGTTGGGTGTGTTGTTAAGTGAAAGACACTTGGAGTTTGTATTGGATGAGGAAAATCCGAATGATTTGGACACCGCTTTTGAATGGAAGGATCAAGGAGTAAATTTTCGACTTAATGTTTTTCGTGATCGCGATGGACTGGCCTTTGTAATGCGGGTATTAGCATCGAATATTCCGTCGATACAAGAGGTTGGGTTGCCCTCGGAGAAAATTTGGCAGGATATTACTTCACTAAAACGGGGATTGGTTTTAGTCACCGGAGTGACCGGGAGTGGAAAGTCGACGACCATTTCTTCGCTGATTAACCATGTTAATTTGCACCGAAAGACCAGAATAATTACCTTGGAGGACCCGGTTGAATTTCTTTTCAAAAGCGAAAGTTCGATGGTTTCACAAAGACAGATCGGGCAAGATGTTCCGACCTTTGCAGAAGGTTTGCGCAGTGCTTTGCGGGAAAATCCAGATGTTATTTTCGTGGGAGAAATACGGGATACGGAGACTGCTTCCCTAGCACTGAGTGCGGCGGAGACCGGTCACCTGGTTTTTTCAACTTTGCACACCAGAGACGCAAAAGGTGCACTGAGTCGGATTGTAGACATGTTTCCCTCGGAGCAGACAAAAAGTCTATGCCTGCAACTTTCATTCAGCCTTTCTTTTGTACTGAGTCAAAAACTGGTCCCACGGGCTGATGGCAATGGCCGAATTCTCGTGATGGAAGTATTGAAAAATTTACCGGCGCTTGGGAATTTAATTCGAACCGGGAATTGGCAGCAGGTATATTCAACCATGGAAACACAAGCTAAGGAGGGGATGATGACGATGGAGCAACACTTACTTCATCTTTATCAACATGGAGTAATTACGAAGGAATCTGCGATCACCTACACCAATGAAGCCAGTTTACTCGAGCGTTTGGGCTGAGGGCCGACTGCACGAATTCCTTGATTACGAATGAATATTTTTTTAAACCTTTCATTGAATGAAGTTTCTAATCAGCAAACGACTATGGTTTTCACTGGTCGGGTTTCTAGTCTTGGTGGTAACCATTCACTTAAATTCTAAATCCGTCCGAGACGAGAAAGATAAAAATGACACCCGATCTAAAAACATCCTTAACCACCCCGGAAAAGTTGTGAAAACCGATGCAGAATGGAAGGAAGATTTAACTCCGGAACAATACGCGATTTTAAGAAAAGCGGGGACGGAGAGACCAAATGGACCGGTTTATGAAAAGTTTAAAAAACAAGGGGGAGGTACCTATTTTTGTGCCGGATGCGACTCTGAACTTTTTTCATCCAAGGAAAAATTTGACTCCCGATGTGGATGGCCTTCCTTTTATGATCCTTCGGAAGCAAAGAATGTAATAACCTCGGTTGACTACTTGATGGGGTATCCAAGAACAGAAGTACTTTGTGCCATTTGTGAGGGTCACTTGGGGCATGTTTTTACCGGTGAGGGCTTTGATACTCCGACGGACAAGCGTTACTGCATAAATGGGACGGTTTTGAAATTTGTTCCCTTTGAAACAAGTGAATCTATGCCAAGCGAGAAAAAGAGCTTGAAGTGATTGGATCTATGGAGATCTTAGATGCGAGCAGAGCCACAGGTTCTCGAAATAAATAGCCGTGAAACTGTGCACGCCGATTTTTTTCTTACTTTCGGACTTTGTGTGCACGGTTATTTCTCCAGGCTTTTTATGGGGTGGTGAAGAGCACAAGGAGGGACTTTCTGGAGTCAAGAATGTAACGATCCCGGGGTTCGAGGAAAACGGTCGGTTGTCTTGGAAATTATCCGCCAATGAAGTCAACTTTATGGGCGAGGGCTTGTACGAGGCTTCTGATTTAACCCTTGAAACAATGACCGGATTTAATCAATCCAATGCCAGAAGTAGCAATGGGCTTTTTAAACCAAAAAGCGGGGAAGCGAATGGGGATAGTCTACTCACTGTGGAAGGGAAGGGTTTTTCCGCGGAGGGCGAGCAATGGATTTGGAGGGAGCGGACGGATGAAGGACAGCACTTGATGGCCTTTAAGGAAAACGGAAAAGTTTTATTCGAAGAGGACTTAAATCTTGGAATTACTTCTTCCGATAGGAAAATTTCTCCCGACAAGAAATTTAGTACTTTTGCTGTGGCTGAATACATTGAATTACTCGAACTTTCCAAAGAATCGAATCGATTTCTGCTTCGTGGAAAAGTATCAATCAGCTCAGAGGAGATGAAAATTCAATGTGAAGAAATGGAGCTTCTTTTTGAGAAAGATCAAAACCAATCCTCCCTCGGAAAGATTTCAAAAGTTTTTGCTAAAAGTGCAGTGGAACTTGAGCAACCAGGCAGGAAATCCTTTTGTGATTCACTCACCATTGATTCGATGGATGGTGAGGCTGTGCTGGAAGGGAACGCACGGGTGGAAGACAATGAATGGGGGGTGGTTCGAGGCGAAAAGATTCTTCTTCAGAAAGGAACCCGTAGAGCACAGGTGATGGGAAGCGAAGGAAATCGTCCGAGAATTGAACTGCCCTCGCTGCCCAGTCTTGGATTTCCACTTGGAAGAAAAAAGGAAGAGGATGAGTGAACCTTCAAAAAACCTGCTCTCTGTGTTGGAACTCTGTAAAAGTTACGGTCGCAGGCAAGTGGTAAATTCCGTAAATATGGAGGCTAAAGGAGGTGAAGTAGTGGGTCTGCTTGGACCGAATGGAGCAGGGAAAACCACCACCTTTTCAATGGTTGCCGGTTTCACCCGACCAACCAGTGGTTCCCTCAAACTCAATCAGAAAGAAATTTCTTCCCTTCCCGCTTATAAAAGAGCGAGACTGGGCTTGGTCTATCTTCCCCAGGAATCTTCGATTATTAGAAAATTGAGCGTAGAAGATAATTTAAAAGTCATCGCAGAAACTCTTGGAATTTCCGCAACCGAACAAAATGAACTTGTTCAGCGGCGACTCGAGGAACTTAACTTGAATCATCTGGCTTCTCAAAAAGCTTTTACTTTGAGTGGAGGAGAAAGAAGAAGACTTGAAATTACGCGGGCGTTGCTTCTTGATCCGCTTTTTCTTTTACTTGATGAGCCTTTTGGCGGAGTGGATCCAATCAGTGTAAGCGAGGTGATGAAAATAATTCTTTCTCTTAAGAAAAAAGGAATTGGGATATTTATTACCGACCACAATGTACGTGAAACGTTGAGAATCGTTGATCGTGCTTACTTGCTTTACGACGGAAAGGTTCTTGCTCACGGAGATTCCAGTTTTCTGTTGAATGATCCGAAGACCAGAGAAAAGTACCTCGGACATGATTTTGTCGCCTAATCAAAACTTTACCAATGATGAAAAGAAACGAAGCAAATCCTCCACAACTTATCGAAAGTATTGCGGTAAAGGAATTTTTCCAAGCATACGGTGAGCAGCTCCAGCTCCGATTGGTGACCTCAAAACGATCCCTTTCACGAAGCACGATTCGGGAAAAAAGCGTGAATCGTCCAGCCCTCGCAGTGACTGGCTACTATAAATATTTTGCCCACAAAAGAATTCAGCTTTTTGGAGCAGGGGAAATGGGATTTTTTCGTGAGCAATCTTCGGCCAGAAGAAAAAATGTAATGTCGGCGATGGCATCCAAGAGGATTCCATGCGTGGTAGTTTCAAGAAATTTAGTACCAACTCCGGAAATGATTGAGGTACTCGAAGAATTCGGAGTGCCTCTTTTTAGGACTTCATTGAGTTCCAAAGCATTCACCACCGAGGTAACTGTCTTGCTTGAGGAGCGCTTTGCCCCCCGGACATCCTTGCATGGTACTTTGATTGAAATTCGAGGAATCGGAACCTTGATTAAGGGGGACAGTGGGGCAGGGAAAAGTGAAGCCGCTCTAGCCTTGATTGAACGTGGGCATAGTTTAGTGGCTGATGATGTCGTGCGCGTTAAACTTCTTAGCGACCACTCACCCGTTGGTTTTTGCGACGACATCAGCCGAGGTTTTATGGAATGCCGTGGCATTGGAATCATAAATGTTGAGAAATTATTTGGAATTCGATTCGTCAGACTGGAAAAGAAAATCGAATTAGTCGTCACTTTACTGGAGGAGACCAGTGACAATGAGTTGGAGAGAACCGGGTTGGAGAGGAAATATTTTGATATTCTTGGCGTTCCAATTCCGCACATGGAAATCCCGGTTCGCACGGGCCGTGACATGGCACGTTTGGTAGAAGTTGCTGCGATGGTAGAAGCTGCCCGACAATTTGATTATGATTCAGCAGTTGATTTTAATGAAAAACTTTTGAAAAAGATGAATTCCTGAGATTATTTTATCTGATTTTAGGAACAAATCTTTTTTATAAGTGTCGAATAATCAGCAAGCTTCGCAGATGAGCAAAATTCCATGAGTATGCAACTAAAAAAATATCAGAAAACTTATGGACTAATCAGTGTTAATAACTTGTGAGAAAGTTTCCGCTCATGATTGATTTTTTTTCTTGGTTTCATCGAGAATCTTCTTCAAACATATTGTATCCCTTTTGTACCACCACTACACTATAACCCAATAATTAAATCCCTCTATTCTTACACAAATCTCTAATTGGTAGTTACTAAGGGGATTTTACCAGATTTTTTCAGTATTGTTTATAAATCACTTTTTTCTAATGTTCCACACTGCCAAAAACCCTTTTTTATTGCTCCCTGCGGGCGGTTTTAATGGCTGTGAATAAATTTTCCTAATTCCCTCATGCCTCTTGAATTAACATCCCCTGAATTATTTTGGAGTTCTCTCCGTGAGCAACTCCTGGAAGTCATCCCCGCAGATACATTTCGTGTCTGGTTCGACAACATGCGTGTTGGTCATCTGGATGAAGACGGCTGTGAATTAATCACTCCCAATGAATTTTCAGCCATTTGGATAAGAGACAATTATTTGGATGTTATCAGGCAAGAAGCTGATCGATTAGTCGGGCATCCATTTACCGTTGAATTACTCGGTGATTTGAACGAGGAAGAAGCCAACAAGCAAAACAGCGACCGCTTTGACCTTTCAAAGAAGGTCAGCACGGGATCCCGCATGAAAGGACCTGCACTCAAAGGAAGATCATTGGGGATTAATCCAAAGAATACTTTTTCGAATTTCATTGTCGGAGCCGGCAGCGAACTTGCCCATGCTGCGTGTGTGGCAGTTTCAAACGCTCCAGCACATGCATACAATCCACTATTTTTATACGGCGAGACAGGACTGGGAAAGACGCACTTGATGCATGCAGTTGCCCACCAGGCATTAAACCGTAATCCATCCTGCCGGATCACTTATGTGTCATGCGAAAAATTCACCAATGAATTTATTCGAGCCATTCAAGAAAATACGCTCACTAAATTCCGTTCACGCTACCGAAGTGTTGATTATTTATTGATCGATGATATTCAATTCTTAGCCGGCAAAGAACGAATCCAAGAAGAATTTTTTCATACTTTTAACGATATTTATGAGTCTCAGCGTCAAATCTTTTTAACGAGTGACCGACCTGCAGGTGAAATCGACAAAATTGAAAGCCGTCTCCTTTCACGTTTTCAATGGGGATTAGTTGCAGACATACAAGCCCCGGACTGGGAAACCCGTGTGGCTATTCTTACCCGGAAGGCAGATGCAATGGGAATTACAGTTGAACCGGAAATCATTGAGTTTTTGGCGAAAAATATCGCCCGCAATGTTCGTCGGATGGAAGGAGCACTTACGCGTGTCGCCGGTTATGTCGGCCTGACCCGAAAAAAGGCTGACCTTGACACCGTGCAAAGACTCTTACGCGATATTTTACGGGAAGAAAACCTTAGTCGAATAACCATTGAGACAATCCAGAAAAAAGTGGTCGATTATTACCACTTGCGAATGGCCGACATGCTATCGCGAAGAAGACCCGCAAATATAGCTTTTCCCCGACAAGTTGCGATGTATCTGTCCCGACTGCTGACTGAACACTCATTGCAGGAGATTGGAGGAGCATTTGGAGGTCGTGACCATGGCACTGTCATTCATGCATGCAAAACAGTTGAGAATATGATGGACCAGGATAACTCGATCAAACATTCGGTTGAATTCCTGAATGAGCAATTGTCTCAGTCGATGGAATAGTTCTCCATTGGCATTGTGTTCCAATCTTGTCATCGCTGATTAAAATGTTACTACTTATTTTCCTATGATAAGTAATGATTCAACAGATTCTACGAATGAAAGTTCGAACGAGGATGTCAACCAAGGCAATTCGGTTCCGGGACAACCTGATGAGTTGCAAAAGCGAGAAATTTCCAAGTGGGTGGCTGATGGCATGGGCTTATCGGAAGTCCAGAAGAAAATCGATGATGATTTTGGAATCGTAATGACTTACATGGATGTACGTTTTTTGGTTGATGATTTAGACCTGACTTTAGTGGATGAAGAAGAGCCAGTAGCAAAGCAAGCAGATGACTCTGCACAGGATACAAATGCGGGAGTTACGGGAGAAGTTACCCCCGAGAGTCCACTTGTCGGAGAGGGTGGAGTATCAGTGGAAGTCGATCCGGTCACCCCGCCGGGTGCAATGGCAAGTGGATCAGTAACTTTTTCAGATGGACAGCAAAAAAAATGGACCCTTGATCAGTTCGGCAGGCTCGGACTTTTAGGGGGAGATGAGGGATACAAACCGTCGGACGAAGATGTCGCGGAATTTCAGAAACAGCTTGATTCTGCCTTGAGAGGCAAAGGTTTTTAGGTATCGGCCTGAATTAAGAACCAGGAAGGTAAGAATTTTCCAACCCCAAAACCCGGTAATATGCGGGTAAGAGCTCAATGTTGTCTTCGTTCCTTTTTTCTGTTTCCACGGAATCTATATTTTCTTCGGTTGAATCGACTCCTTTACCCCTGAAGAGTTGATCTTCGAGGAAAATAGTTTCCATACAATTCAGCAAACGCATTGCTTTCACCTCTTTCTTTTCCAAAGCGAATCTACGAGCTTCGCATAAAGATACTTTTTTCTTTGTGCTTATATAATTTCTCCATTCCGATTCTTGGTTGACCAAGCTGATTAATGATTCTTTTTCTTCGCCGTTAAGAATGCTTAAGACAAGAGGATGGTAAGGGTTTTGTAATTCGGGATAGGCCTTTTTGATGCGTTTTTTTAGCAAATCTTTTGATTTCTTAAGACGGTCTGAATGTATCTTCTTCTCTTTGACAACTTTTTCTCTTTGAGATTTCCAACCCGAGATTTTCTTTTTGGTTTGGGTATAGGGGAATTCCTCTTCTATTCCGATTTGATTCGAGAGTTGAATAAAGACTGCACGATTTTCAGAGGAGCCGACCTCAAGCAATCGACCATATTCCATGGATTCCAAACTCTTATTCCTATTTTCTTTTTCCACCTTGCGAGAAGTGGGGTAAAGGTTTCGAAGGAAGACTTCCGAGGTCTTGATTGGCAGGTCAATGGTGTCTGAGTGGATTACCACATAGGCGTGAGCCTCGGACAATGAAGTACGCCCGTTGCCATTGTAGTCGGGCCGTAAAATGCTCTTCCCCGTTCGACTTTTACCACAGAGGGCTTCCCAGAAATGTGTGCTGTATTCCTTGTAGTCTCCTTCTTGAATGTCGGGAGTACAACCAGCGGCAACCCGGTCGAAGGTAGTGGCAAAAAAACCTGCTCTTGCATGACCGGAGGGGCCCTTACTGAAATTACCGTCATTAAAAATAAAGTTGGCAAAACCACCGCTGTAACATTGCACCATTACCATGATACAGGCTTGGTCTTCTGGTAATTCATCGAGTTTGGAAGTAAGCTCGGATACCTTGATGATTTGATTATTCCAGAGGCATGCGTGGGTGTTTTCGGGATGTTTCTTAGTTCCTTTACCACCATGACCGGTGAAGTAAATAAGGTTGGTCCTTGGACCTATCTGATTTGTACTTTTGCCCAACCAATTCGAAAGTGAGGCATTGGAGGAGTTATCATCTGGGTTAAGTCGATTGTTGCGGTAGCGGTTACCTATATCTTCACTGGTACCCAGAAGCTCGGAGAGTATTTCATTGATGAGCGGGATTGGTTGATTTGAGTCGTTGAATTGAAGGTCTCTGGCGAGGTCCTTACCATCTGCAAAAAGTGTCCACATGGAAGAATTTTCAAGGCCGAGAATGGGACGTATTTTACGAAAGTATTGAATGTTGCTTTCGAGTGAGAGTTGATTTCCGCTTGGGGAATATCCACCTCCCCAAACCAAAAGGTTGAAAGTATCTGATTCAGTCGGGTCAAATGGATCGGGAATAAAGTCAATTTCCTTCTTACTGAATACTAAGAAAGGTAATAAAAGAAGTAGGGGAATGCATAAAACAGGGTGCTTCATTACCACACCAAACCACACTCAACTACTATTCTAGGCAAGCTTGATGTGAGGGTGAACATTCCTTTTTTTGAATCATTTACTTGGAGGCATTCCTCCACGCAGAACTCCCGCTTCGACCGCTCCAAAGTTTGGCCGAAAGGACTCATCCAGTGGACGGCTATTAGGCATCGAAAGCCAGACCCGAAGAAGGTGGCGCTTTCGTCCCGGCTCCTCCCAGTCTTCAAACGAAGTTCGCCGGTGCAGAGTGGTCCAGTTATTAAGAAAGAGGAGATCCCCCCGAGAAAGGGTAAAGCGATCCTGAATTTCCTTTCGTCCGCATACTTCATCAAAAAAATTAATCGCTTCCTTCTGGATGGCTGAAAGTTTCGGGCATTCCGGATCGGCGTCTGCACGATCTATCAGAACCCTTAAGTAGGAACAAGCGAAGTAGTTATTTTTCCATGAAAAAACAGGTTGCATACAAAAGGGCAGTGGATTGCCTTGGTCCACGACATGTCTTTTGTAGGGGAATGGAAGGCATAAAGTCTGATGTAAGTCCGGACGCTCGACGCGAATGATTGCCTCCACTTCCTGACTTTTTACGACTTGATTCTCTCCGCCTTTTTTTGCTTCCTGCAGACAAAGAAATCCGATGACATCGCATCGATCGGTATGAAATCCCAATTTTCGATTGGTGTTTGGACCACGTGTTCGCGGGTCGTCGATTTCAAAGCCCAGGTTGCGGATGCTTAAAATAAATTCTCCTTTTTCACTTTGCGAAACCGGAGTTCCGATATGCCTGGAGAATTCCAAGAACCAGGAAATTGGATCAGTTGGGACGGATTCTTGAGAGAAATTTTTTAATAGTATCATTCCTGAATTTTCTTCCAGTTCTTTTCTGATGCTCTCTGCTTTCTTTGAATTCATAATTTTTTTATTCAACCCACTAAAAGAAAGTCCAGGTTTTAGTTTTGAATGACTTGATCTTCGGGAAAGTCTCCAACTCCGAAGAATTGGTGAAGGAGAAAGGGCAGGACAAATTGATTAGTAAAGGATGATGGCATGGAATGTTTTCCCGGTCGTACGGAAATTAATGCATGAGCTACCCGATTCTTGGCGAGTGATTGGCGAAGGATTTCAGATTGGTTAGAAGGGACCAGTGGGTCTTGAATTCCATGAAAGAGTAAGTGGGGGCAGTCATCGGGACTCACATGACTGATGGGTGAGGCTTGCCTCGCTATTTTCTTTCTTTTTTGAACGGGCCCGCCAATAAGCATACTTTCTGGAGAATGTGAACTATTATGGATGATCTTGCCGGGAAAATCGTCCATGGTAAGAAATGAACTGGGTCCGTAGTAATTTACGACCGCATGAATGCGAGTGGATTGCATCCGATGATTTCCGATCCCTCCCTCAAGTTCCTGAACTCCGGAGGTAAGTCCAAGCATTGCAGCCAAATGCCCTCCCGCAGAAGAACCCCAAACAGCAATTCGCTCGGTATCGATGCCGTACTTTAATGCATTTCCCCGGAGCCATCGAATCGCAGCCTTGCAATCATGGATTTGGGCGGGCCATCTTGATTGCCCGCTCAACCGGTAGGAAATGGAGGCACCGATAAATTTTCCGGTGCTTACAATTTGGGGCAGACGATTTGAACGCATTCCGCTCTTTCGATCCCCACTTTTCCACCCACCACCATGTATCCATACGACCAGAGGCTTGGTGGAGTTTCCTGTTGTGCCCAAAGGAAGTAAAAGATCAAGTTCTTGTTTCGGATTGTTTGAATCGGCATAAGGGAGATCTTTAATCAGTAAAGTCTCGAACTTAGGAGCAGCACGGGCATAGATTCCAGAAAGATGTGCAATTATAAAAAGATAAGTAATCTTCGTAATCATGAAGACATTATTTAATAAACTATGTTATTTATTTCCAAATGTCGTGGCTTCACTGAGAACGCTCATCAGAAGTTTGAAGTCGAATTTTTCTTCCGTTTCAATTTCTAATTTTGGCCACTTGGGTAGCTCGGAGAGAAGATTTTGATCGCCTTTTTTTAACCTTGTAACTTCGAATCCGTCGATTTGAAAAGAAGATAAATTGCCGGTTAAATCAAAGACCAGAGAGGATTTTAAGGGCTCTGACCGGTCGGCTTGGAGAGACAGAACCGGGAACGATGTTCCCTCCGGTGTTGGCGTGGGAACCCCAAGCCAGATTGCTTTTTGACTAAGCAGGTGTGTCAGCAGAACTTCACGACCGGTTGGCGTTCCAATGTAAGCATTTTGTAAAATTGATTTGGCTTCTGTAAGTAAGCTCTCAAAAGAAGGTGAGAAATTTAGGTTAAAATTATATTTAAAGGAGCCTGACTCTGCGTCCCGTAAAATAGAAACTTTGGGCGTGGGGATAGCCCCTGGAGTTTCAAAGGCTAATATTTTATTGGCTGAATCCAGAAATAAGGCCGATTCATCTTTATTCGTTCGGTAAGAGAATTTAAGTTTCTTGTCAGCATGTAATTGTATTTCAAATTGTTTTAGAAAGTTGGAGATTCCAAGATAGAGGTTGAAATTCTTGGTTTTTTCCGAACCGGATTTTTTTTTCCATTTCGCAGCAATGAAAAAGGTGTCCCCTTCTTTCTCAAGCTTATCGATCGCTTTTCCAAGGGCTTCAAGAAGCATTTTTTTACGATTCTCCGAAAATTCAAGCCCATCTGCATAGAGACGGGCTGTTTTTCCCCAATCAGAATTTTTCGAAATTTTCTTGAGTCCAAGAATACATTCATCTTTTTGACCGTCCATATACTTGGCATGGGCGAGTAGAACTTGGTATTTTGGACTGGATCTCGATTTAGCGGGTAGTGAATTAATCAATTCCTTGGCAAAACGAGAATTCCGTTCGCCTCCAAAAAGAGCATTTTTGATACGGATGGCTTTAATATTTTCAGATTCCCTTTCTTTCTCGGATAATTCCGAAAGATAGTAGGATAGACAAAAATTGACCTCGTTTCCCGAAAGATCAGACAACTGAGGAATTTTTTCCATCGCAGATGCATCGGATAAAACAATGGAAAAAATCTTGTCAGTCGAATTGTTTCCCGTTGATCCTTTGGCAAGGGCACTTTGTGTGCTTTCGATGATTGATTCAACTCCCGCTTTCTTTGCCATTAAATATGCCCGCAGACGCAGGCCTGGGTCCCTCAGTAAATCAGGCCCCTGAATGCGAGCAATTAGAACAATCGCCCTACAGAAATTCACCGCAAATTTATTAGTTTTTAGGTCACTTTTATCGACTTTGTTTTTGAGTAACTTCACTAATGCGGGGGATCCTTTTTCAAAGGAACTCAGCAGATGCAGAGTGGGGAGGCTGTTGGAAAATTGAAAGAGCAGGGAACTGGTTGCCAGGTCAATCGCTTCGAGGTCCTGTGCCGCCTTCGCTACAAGGAGGAAATCAAAAGCAAGTCTTGGAGCTTCAACCCTATCTGGATTTTTAACCAGAAATTCTTCCGCAACTTTCAAAAATCCATCGAGGTCACCATTTTTCAGGTAATCTTCGTAAAAAGGTATACGGTCGTCGGGGCTGCCGAAAGATTGAAATTGCATGCCTAAGCAAAGCAGAATGATTCGCGTGAGATTATACATATCGATTGATATTTGCTTGATGAATTTTACAAATTGTCAACCGCAACACGATTAAATCGAGGAAAATGCGGAATTTACTTTGTCCAAGGTTTGCTCGATTACAGGTTGTTCATGGGCTGTGCTAATGAAGCAGGTTTCATAGGAAGAGGGTGGAAGATAGACTCCACTTTCAAGCAGATGATGGAAAATTGAATTGAAGCGATCGTGCTTACAGGCAAGTGCCTGCTCGAAATTTAAAACCGTTTCCTCCGTAAAAAAAAGACTGAGCATTGAGCCTGCTTGAGGAACTTGAAGCGGAATTCCACGATCATGGGCAATCGAACGGATTCCGGCGGCCAGAGTAGAACCGCTTGTTTCCAGCGCAGGGTAGGGCGATAAATCACGGAGCATTCGCAGGGATTGAATCCCCGCAGCCATAGCCAGTGGATTCCCACTTAATGTCCCCGCTTGGTAGACCGGGCCGAGCGGGGCGAGATGATCCATAATTTCCGCTTTTCCTCCGAGTGCCCCAACCGGCAAGCCACCTCCGATAATTTTCCCCATGGCGGTAAGATCAGGAGTGACCCC
>TARA_B100001093_G_scaffold116656_1_pt1 | contig 16733 bp, 11 predicted proteins | sample TARA_B100001093 | Tara Oceans TARA_B100001093 (sample SAMEA2623116) | marine metagenome | biome: marine biome (ENVO:00000447); feature: surface water layer (ENVO:00002042); material: "saline water (ENVO:00002010), including plankton (ENVO:xxxxxxxx)" | depth 5 m
TAGGACACCCAAAAGGCTTATTTGTATGTTTTACCACAGAGATGTGGGAAAGGTTCTCATATTATGGAATGAGAGCACTTTTAATATTTTATCTAACAGATCATTGGGATTTTACGCGAGATAACGCATATGTTCTTTATGGCGCATATACTTCTTTGGTATACATGATGCCAGTAATTGGAGGTATGCTTGCTGATAGATTTTTAGGCTCAAGAAAATCAGTGACATATGGAGCAATTCTTTTAGTTTTAGGTCATGGCTTAATGGCATATGAAGAAAGTGAACAATTATTTTATCTCGCACTTGCACTAATAATTTCAGGTGTCGGTTTTTTAAAACCTAATATTTCAACTATGGTTGGCGCTCTTTATCCCGAAGGAGATAAAAGAAGAGATTCTGGTTTTACAATTTTTTATATGGGTATAAATATTGGTGCTGCCACAGCATCCTTACTTTGTGGTTATCTAGGTAAAGAATTTGGATGGGCATATGGTTTTGGTGCTGCAGGTATAGGGATGGTTTTTGGCCTTATTGTGTTTCTTTGGGGACAAAAGTTTCTTGATGGTCATGCAGAACCGCCTTCAGATGATTATAAGAAAGAGTATTTAGGTATCTCATATGAATATTGGTGTTATATAAGTGGGCTTTTGATGGTAGCTGTTTGTTGGGTGCTAATACAATATCAAAATGTTGTAGGAGGCTCTCTGGCAGCTCTTGGATCAATAGCAATTATTTTTTGGATATATTACTCTCTAAGAAAGTGCGACCCAATTGAGAGAGATAGGCTTTTATCAGTGGGTGTGCTGGTGTTATTCTCATTAGTTTTTTGGGCACTTTTTGAACAAGCAGGGTCTTCTCTGAATATTTTGACTGACAGAGGCGTAAACACCTCAATAGGTGGGTGGGAAGTACCTGCACCAATGTTCCAATCGCTCAATGCTATTTTTATTTTTACTTTGGCTCCATTTTTTGCTTATTTATGGATTGCTCTTTCCAAAAGAAATATAGAGCCATCAATACCTGTAAAATTCGCATTTGGACTCTTTTTTGTCGGTTTAGGATTTTTACTTCTTGTCGCTGGCATGTCTGGAGATTCAAGCTCAAATTTAACATCTGAGGGAGTTGAAGTTGCTCTTAAAACAAGTGTATTGTGGATATTCGTGATATATCTTGTCCATACCATTGGAGAGCTATGTCTTTCGCCAGTTGGATTATCTTCTGTAACAAAATTAGCTCCACAAAGAATTGTAGGAATTATGATGGGTATGTGGTTTCTTGCATCAGCCGCAGGTAATTTTGTAGCTGGTTTGGTTGCAAAAGCTACTTCGACAGAAGAATATAGAGCTCTTGTTGAAAAGTTTGATGAATATAAAGATAGCGAAAATCCGGCTGAAGTCGCTCTATATGAAAATATGCCTTACACGACCATTGAAAAAACAGGATTTATTGACGCATACACAACTGTTGGTTGGGGTGCGATTGGATTCGCAGCACTTCTATTATTATTATCACCGTTGTTGGTAAAGATGATGCATGGAACGAAATAAAAGCAAAAAAGATCCCGTAAAAAAAAATATGGATAAATTCCATAAACCAAAGACACATCGAGATAAAACAAAGTACAACAGAAAAGATAAGCCTAGTAACTCTGATTAAGATTAATTAATATTTGTTTATATATGTCTTTTAGAGTCCATATGTCACTTATTTTTACATGTTCATCTATTTGATGAATAGATTTATTTACTGGGCCTAATTCAACAATCTCTGAATTCATTTTAGCAACAAAGCGTCCATCAGAAGTTCCGCCTTTGGCATTGAGTTCTGGCATATAATCTGCAATTTCTTTAACAGAATTTGAAACAATATCTATAAAAAAATTATTTTTCGTATAGTAGGGAAGCCCATTTAATTCCCAATCTAAATCGTAATTTAGATTTTGCTCATTCAGCATAGATTCAAATTCAGATTTTAGACTTTGTTCAGTAGATTCAGATGAAAATCTAAAATTAAAAGTTAGTTCAAGATCTCCAGGAACTACATTATGTGCACCTGTACCAGAGCTGATATTAGAAATTTGGAAGCTTGTTGGATCAAAGGCATCATTCCCCTCATCCCATATTTTATTATTTAAATTAGAAATTAAATCACCAGATAAGAATATTGGGTTTATAATTTTTTCTGGATAGGCTATATGCCCTTGTTTACCATATATTTTTAAACGTCCTCCTAAAGAACCTCTTCTTCCTATTCTTGCGCAATCAGCAATCTTATTAGTTGAAGTTGGCTCACCAACTAAACAAAAGTCTATGATTTCATTACCTTCTATCATTTTTTCTATGATTTGATCAATAAATCCATCTTTGGCAGTGCCTTCTTCATTTGAAGTAAGTAAGATTCCTAATCTGAATTTAATCTCTGAAGATTCGTTTATAAACTCTTTTGCAGATTCAATAAATGCTGCAACTGAAGCCTTCATATCAGCAGCGCCTCTTCCATACAAAATGTCACCGTCAATTGTTGCAGAGAAGGGCGGGTATTTCCATTTTTCTTCTGGCCCAGTTGGAACAACATCAGTATGGCCTAAAAAACAAAGTAATTTTCCAGAATCCCCAACAGTTGCGTATAAGTTTTCTACATTAAGATAATTAATTCTTTCACAATTAAAGCCAATCTCTTTCAACTCATTTTCAATTACATCAAAGCAACCCATATCATTAGGCGATATAGATTTTATTTTTAGTAAATTTTGAAGCAGATCAATCATTATCATGCAGCTCTTCATTTAGATTTAAAATTTTTTTATTTGGCTTTGCTATGACTTTTCCAGTTGTCGATTCTCTAAGAAATAACATATTTTTAATACCAGATATTTCGGATGCTTTGATTAGTTGAGACCCATCTCCATCGAGCAATGTTATTTTAGTTCCAGCTGTAATATATAGACCTGCCTCCACAGTACAATTATCTCCAAGGGATATGCCTAATCCAGAATTTGCTCCCAAAAGACAGTTTTCACCAATAGATATTTTTATTTCATTTCCGCCTGATAATGTTCCCATTGTGCTAGCACCGCCACCAATATCAGAATTTTTTCCAATTGTTACTCCAGCAGAAATCCTTCCTTCAATCATTGATGGCCCCAATGTCCCAGCATTAAAATTAACAAAACCTTCATGCATTACTGTAGTTCCCTCACTAAGATATGCACCAAGTCTGACCCTTCTTGCATCTGCAATTCTGACATTTTTTGGAATAATATAATCTGTAAGGCATGGGAATTTATCTACAGATCTGACATAAAGATTATTTTGACCAACTTTAGAATCATTTAGTTTATTTTCAATTTCATCTATTGAAACAGGACCTTGGTTAGTCCATACAACATTTGGAAGATTTTTAAATAACCCATCTAAATTAATAGAGTTTGGTAAAACACATTTATTTGATAATAAATGCAATTTTAGATACGCATCGATGACACTTCCTATTTCTTTATCTAAATCATTTTGATTCCAATTTAATTCAATAGTTTCTTGAGAATTATTTTTTGGGTCACCAATACCATTACTAATTTGTTTTCCATCAAATTCTATTTCATAAAAGTAAATGTCTAGTACTTCATCTTTAGCTGATTTGTTAGCAATGCCTTTACATCGAATTTTCATGATTAAATTATAATTTTAATAAGCTGGATTTATAACACTTTTTCTAGAGCTGCTACAATTTTTTTTATTTTGTTTTTTCCAAGTAATGACTTGTTATGACTCTCAATTTCAAATGTATCTTCAACTCTGTCTCCTAGTGTATTAATTCTTGCAGAAAATATAGAGACATTATTATCAAAGAATACTTTTGCAATATTAGCAAGCAACCCCTGGCTATCTGAGGTTTCAATCGTTATAAGATTTCTCCCTTTTTCATTATTTATTGAGTCAGAAATATTCATGATTTTTTCAAAATTACTTTTCTTAATAGATTTTTTTTGTATATTTTTTATTTTATTGAAATTGATAAAGTTTTTCTCAATTCTATTACTTAATTCTATGAGTTCTGATTTATTTAACTTCCTATCATGATGCGAGAATTTTGTAATAAACGTATTTGCAGCAAATGTATTGTTAATGGATGAAAAGATGTTTGCATCTATTACCTCAAGACCAGAATGTTCTAATACCTTTGTAAATTTATAAAAAAGACCCTTAGAATTTTTCACTCTAATAAATATTTCGATTAAGTTTCCATAAACTACTTTGCATCCAACAACCAAGTCTTTATCTTTATTCTTAATAATTAAAAAAGATTGCCATTTAAGAGATTTACTAACATTTTTATTAAAGTAACTATTTCCAAGACTGGAGAGATATTCTTCTAAAATCTTACGGTCGTCTCCCTCATAACTAAGCAAAGTATTTTTCTTTCTCTCTAATGCTATCTTTGATGAGGCTTTTATAGGCTCTTTATTTATTTTAGACCTTGCTAAAATATATAAGTCTTTTAAGAGCTGATGTTTCCATCCGTTCCATAAAGCTGGATTAGTTGCTCTTATATCATTTATTGTTAATAAATATAAATAATCTAATTTTTCACTTTGTTTTACATGCCGAGTGAACTCTATAATCGTTTGTGCTTCTGAAATATCCTGCTTTTGAGATATTGAAGACATTATTAAGTGTTTTTTTACTAACCAAGAAATTAAATTTGCATCTGTTACCGACATACCCAATCTTAAGGCAAAATCAAAGCTGGTTTTTGCACCAATTTCTGAATGATCTCCGCCTTTGCCTTTTCCAAGATCATGAAATATTCCAGCTATATATAAAATCTCTATCTTGGGTATTTTATTTATTAATTCATACTCAAGTTCAAATCCTTTTTGTTGAAATAATTTCATTTGTCGCATATTTCTAACAACTTTAAATGTATGCTCATCGACTGTATAAACATGAAATAAATCAAATTGCATTTGCCCAACAACTTCTGCAAATTCGGGGATATATGCCTGAAGAACGCCGAGGGTTTTCATTGTTTTTAAAATAGACGAAAGATTATATTTTGACCTTAATATTTCGAGGAATTGTTCAGAATAAAAACTATCTTCCCTAAAATTTTTATCGATCAAATATATATTCTTTTTTATCAGTGATTTGGTGTTAGTGTCGATAAGGTTTATATTTTTGTTTTTACCAATTTCTATAAATATTTCAAATATAAGATTTTTATTTTGTTTTAAGTTAGCAATGCGTATACCAATTTTATTTTTATTCTTATATATTCCATTTGCTTTCTTTGAAAATATATTTACTGTTTTTTCATTATATTTTTCATAAATTATTTCATTAAAATAAGATAGGGTAGATGCATTTTCATAAAAATCTTTCATCATTTTCTCAACAGACATTTTTGAACTCTTTTTATTAAATTTTGCATATTTTGAAACTTCAATTTGAGCTTCAAAGTTAAGTCTATTTTTTTTAGTAGCAATATTAGTAGCAAATCTTAGAGACTTAATAAAATTATATGCTTCTATTGTTTTTTTAAATTGCCCATCAAAAACATTGGACTTATTTATTGCATCTAGGGAGTCTAAATTGTAACAATGTTGCAGTATCCACAAAGCTGATTGGAAGTCTCTTATAGTACCTGGGGACTCTTTTAAATCAGGTTCAAGATTATATGCGGAAGAATGGAATTCACTATAACGCCTCTGTTGCTCAATGAATTTTTGATTATAAAAATTATTTTTTGTCCATAAGCCTGATAGCATGTTTGTGATTTTCGTGTCTATGTTCTGATTTGAAACAAGAGCTCTTCTTGTGAGATATGATGTATATTCTTTTAAATCCTTTCCAGATATTTTTTTTATATCATTTATTGATCTAACTGAATGCCCGACCTTATATCCTTTATCCCACAAAAAGGATATAAAATCTTCTAAGTTCTTAAAATTTTTTATTTTTTTTAGCTCAACAATTGATAAATCAACATCGGATGATGGAAACATTTCTTTTCTTCCAAAACCGCCATTTGCATATATTGCAAAATCTTTATCAAGCTCAAGTTTTTTAAACTTAGTCTTAATAACTTTCTCAATATTATCGGAATGTTTTCTTAGATATTTATTTACTTTAGATGGCTTTACATAGATTTCAGGAAATTCATCTATGTATTTTTTATTTAATGAAGTTAATTCTTCCTTCATTCAGATTCGTCATTTCTCTTTGTAAGAATTTCGTAGCCCTGGTTAGTAACAACAATTGTATGCTCCCATTGCGCAGAATTTCTTCCGTCTTTCGTTTCTACTGTCCAGCCATCTTTTAAGACCTTAGAATATTTAGTTCCCTGGTTGATCATTGGCTCAATTGTGAAGCACATTCCCTCCTTGAGCTGAATGCCGGTCCCTCGTTTTCCATAATGCAAAACTTGTGGCTCTTCATGGTAAACAGTCCCAATGCCATGACCGCAATAATCCTCAACAACGCTATAGTAGTTTTTTTCTGCATGATTTTGGATTGCGCAACCAATATCTCCCAGGAATGCGCCAGGCTTAACTGCATTAATACCCTCATAGAGACATTCCTGCGTAACCTTTACCAATCTTTCGTTATGAGGGGCACATTTGCCAACCAAGAACATTTTTGAAGTGTCTCCATGCCAACCATCTTTTATCACAGTTACATCAATATTAAGGATGTCACCTTCTTTTAAAAATTTATCATTACTGGGAATGCCATGACAAATTACTTGATTTAAACTTGAACAAATAGTTTTTTCATAACCTTTATAGCCAACATTTGCAGGAATAGCATTCTGTTTGTTTACGATATGTTCATAACAAATTTTATCCAATTCTCCAGTTGATATTCCCGGAACAACGTGAGGAGTTATGATTTCGAGCACCTCTGCAGCTAACTTACCAGCTATTCTCATTTTCTCAATTTCTTGTGATGTTTTTATTGAAATTTTCATATTTTTTCAGTTTATATATAGACATTAGACAACTTAATCTATAAAGTACAATTTTAATGCCAGCATGTAATTTTAGCTCATTAAAATCCGAAAATTCTTTAAATAGTTTACCTAAATCTTTCCTAAATCCTTCAAGCAATCATGAGGCATTAGTTTAATGTCTTTCAAAGCAATATTAGCTCTTGAAGATGGTAGTGTATTCTATGGTAAAGGTTTTGGGAAAGAAAAATTTGATGTTGGAGAATTAGTCTTCAATACTTCAATGACTGGCTATCAAGAAATAATTACCGATCCATCATATAAAAAACAAATAATTACATTCACCCATCCTCATATAGGCAATACTGGTATTAACTTTGAAGATAATGAATCTAAAAAAATTCATGCGTCAGGAATTGTAGTAAAAAACTTTTGTGAGAAACCTAGTAATTGGAGATCAGCCATAACATTAGATAACTTTTTGATTAAAAATGAAACTATTGCTATATCGGATATTGATACAAGAGAATTAACTTCAATCTTAAGAGAAAAAGGGGCTATGAGTTGTTGTATTGGAGCTTTATCAAAAATTTCAAAAGAAGGTGCAATATTGGCAGCAAGAGCATTCTCTGGCTTAGAGGGCATGGATCTAGCAAAAGTTGTATCAACAAAGTCTGATTATATATGGACTAAAGGTACTTGGCCTCTTAATAATATTTCAAAGGATTCGCACCAAGTTGTCGCATATGATTTTGGTATTAAAGAGAATATATTGAGACTTCTTAATGAGCATGTAGGAGAAGTTAAGGTTGTTAATGCAGAAACCCCATATGAGGAAATTATTAAATTATCACCCAAAGGAATATTCTTATCGAATGGGCCTGGCGATCCAGAGCCATGTGATTATGCAATAAAAAATATTAAAAGATTTTTAATAGATAAAGTGCCTATTTTTGGAATTTGCCTTGGTCATCAACTTCTTTCTCTAGCTGGAGGCGCAAATACATATAAAATGAAATTTGGACATCATGGTGCAAATCATCCTGTGCAAGATATCGAATCAAAGGAAGTTTATATAACTAGTCAGAATCATGGATTCGCTGTAGATGCAGAAACTCTCCCTAAAAATATAAAAATTACTCATATTTCTCTTTTTGATAAATCTCTTCAAGGTATTGAGTTTATAGATACGCCTGCATTTAGTTTTCAAGGACACCCTGAAGCAAGTCCAGGGCCACAGGAAATTCAGAATCTTTTTAAAAAATTTAGTTTGATGGTAAAAGAATATGCCAAGACGTAAAGATATTTCATCCATTTTAATAATTGGAGCTGGACCAATTATTATTGGTCAAGCATGCGAATTTGATTATTCTGGTGCACAGGCTTGTAAAGCATTAAAAGAGGAGGGGTTCAGAGTCATATTGGTTAATTCCAATCCAGCAACAATCATGACAGACCCACTTCTTGCTGATGCAACATATATAGAGCCAATACACTGGGAATCTGTAGAAAAAATTATAGAAAAAGAAAATCCTGATGCTATCTTACCAACAATGGGAGGTCAAACTGCCCTAAATACTGCATTAACACTTGATAAAAAGGGTATTTTAGAAAAACATAATGTAATTCTTATTGGAGCCAATAGGACCGCAATTGATAAAGCTGAAGATAGGCAGCTTTTTGATGAAACCATGAAAGGGATTGATCTTGAAACTCCAGCATCTGGTATTGCGCATTCAATGAGTGATGCCCTAGAGGTTCAAAAAGAGATAGGATTTCCATGCATCATAAGACCCTCTTTCACAATGGGAGGGACGGGTGGAGGAATAGCATATAACATTTCCGAATTTAAAAATATTTGTGAAAAAGGCCTTGAATTATCTCCAACAAACGAACTTCTAATTGATGAATCTTTAATTGGATGGAAAGAATACGAAATGGAGGTAGTTAGAGATTGTGAAGATAACTGTATCATAATTTGTTCTATAGAAAATCTTGATCCAATGGGTATTCACACAGGAGATTCAATAACTATTGCCCCTGCCCAAACTCTTACAGATAAAGAATTTCAAATCATGCGAAATGCTTCTTTTAAAATATTAAGAGAGATAGGCGTTGATACAGGAGGATCAAATGTTCAATTTGCCGTTAATCCTGAAAATGGAAAAATGGTTGTAATTGAAATGAATCCTAGAGTAAGTAGATCTTCGGCCTTGGCATCAAAGGCAACGGGATTTCCAATTGCAAAAGTTGCTGCACTTTTATCTGTTGGGTTTACTTTAGATGAATTGAAGAATGATATTACTGGAGGCCTAACTCCAGCATCATTTGAACCAAGCATTGATTATATTGTTACTAAAATCCCTAAGTTCGCATTTGAAAAATTTCCTCAAGCTAGCCCAAAACTAACAACTCAGATGAAATCTGTTGGAGAAGTGATGTCCATTGGCTCAAATTTTCAAGAATCATTTCAAAAGGCACTTTGTAGCATGGAAGAAGGCTTAAATGGCTTGAATTCTGTCAAAACTAACATGTCAGAGCTTTCAAAAGAAGAAATCCTACATGAGCTTACAATACCAGGCCCAAAAAGAATTTTTTACGTTGCAGATGCAATACGAAATGGCTGGAAGTTAGATAAAGTTCATTCTCTTACAAAAATTGATTACTGGTTTTTAGACCAGATAAATGAAATATTAGATATCGAAGAAGACTTAGTTAATATTAAAGAAGATCAAATCAGTGAAGATTATCTATGGAAAATAAAAGAAAAAGGATTTTCAGATAATAGAATAGCTGAATTAGTTGGTTCACATGAAGACTCAATTAGAGCATTAAGAAAAGCTAAAGGAGTGTTGCCTATATATAGAAGGGTAGATACTTGTGCTGCAGAATTTGCAACCTCAACTTGTTATATGTATTCCTCTTATGGAGGAAAATGCGAGAGTAATCCAACAACCAATAAGAAAGTTTTAGTTCTTGGAAGTGGCCCAAATAGAATTGGGCAAGGCATAGAGTTTGATTATTGTTGTGTTCATGCATCTTTGGCGATGCAAGAAGAAGGATATGAATCAATTATGGTAAATTGCAATCCAGAGACTGTATCAACTGATTATGACGTTTCAAATAGATTATATTTTGAGCCAATAACATCTGAAAAAATTCTAGATATTATCGATAATGAAAATCCTGAAGGAGTAATAATACAATTCGGGGGACAAACTCCACTTAAGTTGGCAGACACTTTGTCTGAGAAAGGTGTAAAGGTACTGGGCACTAATGTTGATGCAATTGATAGATCTGAAGATAGAGAAAGATTTCAGGAATTAGTAAATAAACTAAGCCTAAAGCAACCCTCTAATGCAACAGCTAAAAACGTTAAAGAGGCCCTTGATAGAGCAAAAGAAATTGGGTTTCCTATTGTTGTACGTCCTTCTTATGTTCTGGGCGGCAGAGCAATGCAATTAGTTAATAATAGTCAAGAGCTTGAGAAGTACCTGAATGAAGCCGTTGAAGTTTCAAACAGCAAGCCAATTTTATTAGATAGTTACTTAACTGATGCAATCGAAGTAGATGTTGATGTTGTATCGGATGGAAAAAATATTGAGATAGGTGGAATATTGCAACATATAGAACAAGCAGGAATCCATTCGGGTGATTCTGCATGCGCATTACCTCCTTACAGCCTATCAAATGAAATTCAAGATAAAATGAAGAAACAAGCAAAGAATATTTCAGAAGAGCTTAATATAATTGGCCTGATGAATATTCAATTTGCAATTAAAGATAATGATATATTCATAATAGAAGTCAATCCTAGAGCCTCAAGAACAGTTCCCTTTATATCAAAAGCTATTGGCATATCTTTAGCAAAAGTTGCATCAAAAGCGATGATAGGCAAAAGCTTAAAAGAGCAGAATTTTTCTTCAAAGCTGCCTGGTGGATTATCTTTTGTAAAAGAGGCTGTTATGCCATTTGATAAGTTCCCACACGTTGATCCTATCTTAGGGCCTGAGATGAAATCAACTGGGGAGGTTATGGGAATTGGACCTAATTTCGGAGAAGCTTATGCTAAAGCTCAGAAGGGAGCAAATAAAATTCTTAGAAGATCGGGCATTGTATTTATTAGTGTAAAGAAATCAGATAAGAAATATTTAGATGAATTTGTACCATCGATAATAAAATGTGGTTTTGATATAGTCGCGACTAGTGGAAGTGCAGATTATATTGAAAAGTTAGGTTTCGAGGTAAGAAGAGTTAATAAAGTTAACGAAGGCAGGCCTCATGTGGTTGATAGCATCTTAAATAATGAAATCGATCTTGTAATAAATACAACAGAGGGTACTCAATCCATAAAAGATTCAGCCTCAATTAGGCAAAGTGCTTTAAGAAATAAAATATTTTGTACAACAACAATGTTTGGAGCTTCTGCAGTAATTGATGCACTTCAGAACACTGAAGATAATTGGACATACAATACGCTTCAAGAAATCAATAAATTATAAATCTAATTGCTATAATGGTTACATGAGTAGAGTGCCATTAACAAAAAAGGGCGAAATCTTAATTAAAGAGAAACTTTCAAATTTAAAATTTGTTGAAAGACCAAAAATTTCTGAGGCAATTGCAGAAGCTAGAGCTCATGGAGATTTAAAAGAAAATGCTGAATATCATGCAGCAAAAGAGTTACAGGGTCTGATAGAGGCCAAAATTAGTGAAATAGAAAGTGCTTTATCTAATGCACAAGTAATTGATGTTAATGAGATACCAGAGACTGGTAGAGTTGTATTTGGATCAACTGTCAGGATATATGATATTGATAATGATAAAGAGGTAACATATAAGATAGTAGGTAATTTAGAATCTGATCCTGAAAAAGGTGACATATCAATTGATACTCCAATTGCAAAAGGATTGGTTGGAAAGTTTGTTGATGATGAAATTCAAATAGAAACTCCTTCAGGAAGCTTAAATTTTGAGATCTTAGAAGTTAAGCATATATAAAATGCATGCTGATAATTGGGCCAACAAGGCAAAGCAGATGGGTTACCGTTCCAGGGCTGTATTTAAGTTAGAAGAGATTCTGCAAAAGTTTGACTCAAAAAAAAGATATCAAAATGTTCTGGACTTAGGCTCATCCCCTGGAGGTTGGTCACAATACATTGTAAAAAAATATGATAGCTCAATAGTATTTGCGATTGATATTTTAGAAATGGAGCCAATTGATGGAGTCCATTTTTATCAAGAAAGCATCGAATGTATTGATAATATTCCTGAAATAAAGAAATTTAAAGGCTCATTTAATCTTGTAATTTCTGATATAGCCCCAAACTTGAGTGGTATTGGCGCAATTGATAATCAAAACATTTATGATCTTAATCAACTTACAGTTATGACTGCAAAAGATTATTTGTCAATTGATGGAGTGTTAATAATGAAAACTTTTCAAAATAATATGTTAAAAAAATTGAGAAAAGAAATGGAATTATTTTTTAAAGTAGTTCAGACTTATAAACCTGCTGCATCAAAAAAACAATCAGGTGAGATTTATTTATACGGAGTAAGATAATTTTATGAGTAGTACTTTAAGAAATTTAGTTGTTTGGGTCGTTCTCGGCTCACTCATGGTTTATGTTTTTAATAACTTAAATAGCTCGTCTGCAAGAGATGAAATTAGTTATAGCGAATTTCAAAGAGAAGTCATTTCAGATAATGTTCAAAAAGTTACTATTAAAGGTGATCAGCAAACTATTGTTGGTATTAGGCTTGATGGAACAACATTTGAAACGATTCAAGCATTATATAAAAACGATGAATTAGTAAATAATGCCCTTCAAGAAAACAGAGTTACTGTAGTTAATGAAAAACCTGAACAGCCTTCAATTTTCTCTCAATTATTAGTAGGAGCATTTCCAATATTATTATTGCTTGCAATCTTTTTCTTCTTTATGAGGCAGATGCAGGGAGGAATGTCTGGAAAAGGTGGCCCGATGTCATTTGGTAGAAGCAAGGCAAAGTTAATGGAAGGAGGTAAAGTAAAAACAACTTTCAAAGATGTTGCAGGGTGTGAAGAAGCTAAACAAGATGTTCAAGAATTAGTTGATTTCTTAAAAGATCCAACTAAATTTCAAAAGTTAGGTGGAAAAATTCCCAGAGGTGTATTGATGGTTGGTCCTCCTGGAACTGGTAAAACTCTTATAGCTAGAGCAGTTGCTGGTGAGGCCAAAGTACCATTTTTTACAATCTCAGGTTCTGATTTTGTGGAAATGTTTGTTGGAGTAGGAGCATCAAGAGTTAGAGATATGTTCGAACAAGCAAAAAAACAATCTCCATGCATTGTTTTCATTGACGAAATAGATGCAGTTGGAAGGCATAGAGGAGCTGGTCTGGGCGGTGGACACGATGAAAGAGAACAAACTCTTAATCAATTGCTTGTTGAAATGGATGGTTTCGAGGGTAATGACGGAGTCATAGTAATTGCTGCTACAAATAGACCGGACGTTCTTGATCCCGCACTGTTAAGGCCTGGAAGATTTGATAGACAAGTAGTTGTAGATTTACCAGATATTAGAGGTAGAGAAGCAATTTTAAAAGTCCACATGCGAAAAGTGCCATTAGATGCTGATGTTGATCCACTTGTATTAGCAAGAGGGACTCCTGGATTCTCTGGAGCAGATTTAGCCAATTTGATTAATGAAGCGGCTTTATTTGCTGCAAGATACTCAGATAAGAAAATCGATCAATCACATTTAGATCTAGCTAAAGATAAGATTATGATGGGAGCAGAGCGCAAGTCAATGATTCTCAGCGAAGAACAAAAAAGAATTACTGCATATCACGAAGCTGGACATGCAATTGTTGGAAGACTCTCACCAAAACATGATCCAGTATATAAAGTTACCATTATTCCAAGAGGTAGAGCTTTAGGCGTAACTATGTTTTTACCAGAAGAAGACACCTATATGCAAAGTAAAGAATATTTAGAAGGAAGAATTGCAGCATTATTTGGAGGAAGAATTGCTGAGAATATAATCAATGGCGACAAAGGTATAACAACAGGAGCCTCAAACGATATTGAAGTAGCCACTAACATTGCTACGAATATGGTTACAAAATGGGGACTATCAAAAAACATAGGCCCGTTAAAGTATGGCGAAGATGAAGGCAGCCCTTTTCTGGGAAGATCTGCAGCAGCGCCTGCTCAGAATATGAGCAATGAAACTGCTAAATTAATAGATAAAGAAGTCAAATCAATTATAGATCTTTGTTATTCTAAAGCTGAAAATATTTTAAAAGAAAATTTAGATAAGTTGAATGTTATGGCTGATGCCTTACTTAAATATGAAACTATAGATGCTAATCAAATTGATGACATTATGGCTGGAGCAACTCCAAGAGAACCTAAGGGCTGGTCAGATGATACTCCCTCTGGTAAATCTACCAAAAAAAGTTCAATAAAAGGCACAGCAGAAGAGTTATAATTCTTTACAATGAATCTTAAATTTGGCACCGATGGGATAAGGGGACCTGTCGAAAGCTTAATAACACCCGAAGCTTGCCTCAAAATAGGCCATGCCACTGGATTTGTCATGAAGGAATTGGGGTGGAATACAGTAGTCATTGGAAAAGATACTAGAATCTCAGGTTATATGCTTGAATCTGCATTGCAAGCTGGCTTTATAGCTGCCGGAGTGGATGTGCAACTAGCTGGACCATTACCAACTCCGGGTATCGCATACCTAACTAAAACTCTTAGGAATAAATTTGGATTAGTTATAAGCGCCTCTCATAACGATTTTTTAGATAACGGGATTAAGATCTTTAATGATGATGGAGAAAAGATTTCTAGAGACATTGAAAAAAGGATTGAAAAATACATAGCATCAGACTTAAAACCTGTTAAAACATCAAAAATAGGTAAAGCTTATAGATTTGATGAATCAGGCCCAAGGTATATTGAGTTCTGTAAGTCTACAGTTCCGTCAAATATATCATTCTCCTCTCTGAGAATTGTTTTAGATTGCGCAAATGGAGCATGTTATAAAGTTAGTCCTGAAATATTTGAAGAATTAGGAGCTGAAGTTATCACTCTGGGAAATAATCCAGACGGTTACAATATTAACGAGGAATGTGGTTCGACCCACCCTGAGCTTATACAACAAGAGGTCATCAAGCATAGAGCAGATTATGGAATATCATTAGATGGTGATGGCGATAGAGTTATATTGGTTGACGAAAAGGGTAACATTCTAGATGGAGACGATTTACTCTATATATTGGCTTTTTCTAATCCAAACAGAACAGGACCATGGTCTGGTGTTGTTGGAACGCTTATGAGTAATCTTGGACTTGAGGATGGATTAAAAAAACTTGGATATAAATTCAAAAGAGCAGATGTTGGTGATAAACATGTCAGCAAAATGCTATTAGATAAAGGATGGATGTTGGGGGGCGAAACCTCAGGTCACATCATATGTAAAGATTTAGTTAGTACGGGTGACGGAACTATAGCTGCTCTAAAAGTTATTTCTTCATTGCTTATGTTAGAAAAAAAGCCCTCAGAAATATTATGTAACTACACAAAAATTCCTCAAGTAAACAAGGCAGTTTCAGTGTCAAATAAAGATATTGTTAATGATAAAGATTTAAAAACTCTTTTAAAAGAAATTGAATCTGATATTACTGTTGGAAGATTGCTAGTAAGACCATCTGGAACAGAATCAAAAATTAGAATTATGGTTGAGGCACCAGAGGAAAAAGTTGCAGAAAAGTTTGCGGATGATATTGAAAAACTTATAAAATCTAAATCATAAATGTTAATTGCAAACTGGAAATCTAATGGCAGCAGAAAAATGGCTATAGATTGGTTTAATAAATTTTTTGAAAATTATTCATTTAAAAACAATGAAACTTTTATAGGCATTGCTCCTCCATCCATATATATCGAACAAATTAATAATTTAATTAAATCTAATATAAAAACAGGATTACAAGATATAGAATCTTTTTCTGGCGCTAGAACTGGATCTATTTCAGCTGAAATGGCTATAGATTTAGGATGTAAATTTTCAATTATCGGCCATTCAGAAAGAAGAGAATTGTATAAAGAAACTAATGAGCTGATAAAAGAAAAGATTATAAATCTTAACAAAAAGATAATGCCTATCCTGTGCATTGGAGAAACCAAGAAAGAAAATATTGAAGGGCAGACCAAAAACGCACTTCGAACTCAACTAGAAATAATTAAAGATTGTGATTTGCATGATTTCTTTACAGTTGCATATGAACCTGTATGGGCTATTGGAAGTGGTAAAACTCCTCATCCAGAAGAAATAAATGAAATTCATAAATTTATTAAAGATGTTGTACAATCCTTCTCTACAAATAATCTTGTACCAGACGTTTTGTATGGCGGCAGTGTTACAGATAAAAATGCTAAGAGCTTTTTTAATCAAGAGTTTGTGGACGGGGCATTGATTGGTGGCGCATCTTTAGATGGCTTCATCTTTGCAGAAATAGTAAATATTTTTAATGGAACTTTAGACAGATGATAATTTTTATAACAGTTATATGTATAATTTTAGCAACAGCAATAATTGCCTTGGTTTTGCTTCAGCAAGGAAAAGGTTCTGATTTAGGTTCAGCTTTTGGCGGAGGTTCGTCAAATTCTATGTTTGGAGCACTTGGTCCTTCAGGTTTTCTTGGGAAACTCACTTATATTTTAGTTGCAATATGGCTTATATTATCTATGGCTTTAGCATATTTAGTAAAATTTGATGATAATAAGA
>TARA_B100001093_G_scaffold182727_1_pt1 | contig 16708 bp, 15 predicted proteins | sample TARA_B100001093 | Tara Oceans TARA_B100001093 (sample SAMEA2623116) | marine metagenome | biome: marine biome (ENVO:00000447); feature: surface water layer (ENVO:00002042); material: "saline water (ENVO:00002010), including plankton (ENVO:xxxxxxxx)" | depth 5 m
GATATTCCTGCTGCTGAAGATACTCCTACTGAAAGTGAGGAAAAACAAAATAAATAGTAGTTAATTCTTAAGTACTTTTTTTAAATTAAGTTGGTTTACAGCGTTTGCTTCTAGCCCTGTAATATTTTTTGTTACAATTCTTACACTCATATCATAATAAAGAGGAATTATTGGTGAATATTTTCTTATTATTTTTTCAAGATTATTACTTAATTTTTCAGACGAAATTGAACTTTTTTTTCCAATTTTATTGTAAAGTTCATCATAAATTGAGTCTTTAAAATATGTGTAGTTTGGACCTTTTGGGGTATGATTTTTGGAGTAAAATAGTGAAAAATAATTTTCAACATGGGGGTAATCTGCGATCCAGCTTGCTCTAAAAGCATCATAACTGCCTTTTGCTTTACCTTGTCTTAATATTGAAGGTGGTGTTATTTCTATTTTTATTGTAATCCCAATTTTTTGTAGTTCAGATTGAACAAACTCAATTATATCTAAATATTGAGAATCTGTAACAATTGTAAAATCTATTTCTTTCAGATCATTCTGTTTTTTATAAATTGATATCATTTTTTTTGCTAAATCAGGTTGATAATCATATCGGTTTCTATAAAAACCACTATTTAATCCGTTAGGAACAATACCACTTTCACCAGCGTAACCAATATTTTTTCTCAAATATTTTATCATTTTTTTTCTATCAATTCCAAAATTAATTGCAGAACGTAGCAATGTATCTTTTATTAACCTGTTTTGAGTGTTAAAACCTATGTATTCAGTATTTAAATATGGTGATTTTAAAAGTTTAAAATTTTTTAAAAAATTTGCATTTAGATTGCCCTTAGAATCAAAAATTTGATCAATTATTGAATTTTCAGGTGAATTAACCATATCCAATCTTCCTGATAAAAGTTCCATGAATTCACTTTTTTTATCAGGAATAAATGATATTGCAACACCATCAATATAGGGCAATCTAGTTCCAGCATTATCAATTTCAAAATAATTTTTATTTTTAAGTAGTACAAGTTTTATGTTTTCATCCCATTTTTTAAATTTAAATGGTCCAGTTCCGATAGGTTTTTTTGAAAAATTTACACCTAAGTTCTCAACAACTTCATGTGGAACTACTGAACAATATTTCATACTTAAAATGCCTAAAAAAGGATCAAATTCTTTTATGAGTTTAATCTCAAATACAGAATCATTTATAGCTTGAAAATTTTGAACATTATTAAACACCCAATATCCTGGTGAAGCTATTTGACTGTCAAGAAGTCTTTTAAAGCTATACACAAAATCTTTAGCATTTACTTTTCTTGTTAATTTCTTTCCAAAATGTTCAGATTCATGAAAAAAAACATCGTTTCGAATTTTAAATGTATACGTTTTTTTGTCCTTGCTTATAATCCAGCTTGAAGCCAAATCAGGCTTAATCTCTAATTTATCATTAAGCTGAACTAATCCGTTAAATATTTGATTTACAGGCCAAATATTTCTTAGCGTTGAAGAAAATGCAGGGTCTAATGAACTAATATTTGAGTATTCGTTGTATTTAAAGATATTATTGTTTTGATTTATGTCTTTGCTACATGAATTAAGTAATACCCCAAAAAACACAATAATTAAAATTGAATTACTTAATTTATACATGTAAGATCTATATTTGCTCAAAATATTAACAATTGAATGTAGCATTTAAAACATTAGGATGTAAACTAAATTACTCAGAAACTTCTTCAATTTCAAGAGATTTTGAAAATAAAGGACATAAAAAAGTTTCTTTCAAAGATAATGCTGATTTGTATGTAATTAATACATGTTCAGTTACTCACAATGCCGATAAAGAATTTAAATATCTTGTTAATAAAGCAAAAAAAATAAATCCAAAATCTAAAATCATAGCTATTGGTTGTTATGCTCAGTTGAAACCTCTTGAAATATCTGAAATTGAGGGTGTTGATCTTGTTCTTGGAGCCGATAAAAAATTTGACTTAATAAATTATATTAATACAAATGAGTCACATTCATGTGAAATAGATAATGTTAGTACTTTTAAATCTGCATATTCTATGGGAGATAGAACAAGATCTTTTTTAAAAGTCCAAGATGGATGTAATTATAAATGCACATATTGTACAATTCCATTAGCAAGAGGAAAATCAAGAAGTGGCACAATAAATGAAATAATTGAAAATGCAAAAAAACTAGTAGAAAATGGTGTTAAAGAAATTGTATTAACAGGTGTTAATATTGGAGATTATGGTATTATAAATAAAGATTCAACAATACAATCAACTTTTTTAGATTTAATAAACAATATTGAAAAGGTTTCAGGACTTGAAAGGGTAAGAATTTCATCTATTGAACCCAACTTGCTAAATAATGAAATTATCCACTTTGTAAGTGAGAGCAAAAAATTTATGCCCCATTTTCATATTCCTCTTCAAAGTGGATCAAATAAAATATTAAAATTAATGAAGAGAAGATATTTAAGAGATTTATATGAAACTAGGGTTCAAAAAATAAAAAATCTTATTCCTGATTGCTCAATTGGTGTTGATGTTATTGTAGGTTTTCCAGGTGAGAATGAAGGTGACTTTATTGATACCTATAGTTTTATTGAAAAATTAAATATTTCCTATTTACACGTTTTTCCTTATTCTGAGAGAGATAATACTGAAGCTGTAAACTTGTGTGATAAAAATTCAAATCAAATTAAAAATGAAAGAGCTAATATTCTTAGGAAGCTCTCTGACTATAAAAAAAACATTTTCTACAACAAAAATATTTATTCAAATAGAAAAGTACTGTTTGAATCTGAAAACAAGAATGGATTCATTTATGGGTTTACAGATAATTATGTAAGAGTAAAAACATTATGGTCTTCAAAGCTTATAGATAAAGTATTTAATTTCAGTTTAGATAAAATCTGTGATGATAAAACTGTTTTGGGGAATATCAACTAGATCCTAACTCCAATAGGTAAAAGCTCCATATATTCTCTATGGGTTTTTATAAATTTTTTAATTTCTATGTCGGTAGGCATCATTCTCAATTTTTTTTCTTTTATAATTTCAAAAATTTCGGTAAGAAACTTGTCTTTAAAATCATTATCTGAATTCTCAGGAATAATTATCTTAGTTAGAAATATTTTTCTTTCTTGTAATGCATATTCAACTTTTGCTAAATTGCCATTAATTTCTACCTCAAATTGACGCAGGAAATTATTATCATTAATAGTAAGTTGAGATGACATAAGGATTTAGTTGTTTAATTAATGCTAATATACAAAAAATGCTTCTATTTGCTTGTTAATGAGAATAATTAAAAATAATGTTTATGATGTTTATATGATGCCAGGCATGGCTGCTAATCCTTTAATTTTTGAAAGAATTAATCTTCCCAAAAATTATAGAATTAATTATTTGGAATGGTTAATGCCAATTGGAGATGAGAAATTAAATAATTATGTGAGAAGACTTTCAAAATCAGTAAAGGGAAAAAATATCGTATTAATTGGTGTGTCATTTGGCGGCATCATAGTACAGGAAATTGCCAAAATTATTGATGTTCATAAAATAATAATAATTTCAAGCGTTAAGTCAAGTAGTGAGTTGCCTTTTTTAATGCATCTTGGTAAAAACATCAATGCACACAGATTCTTCCCTGTAAATTGGCTTGAAAGTTTTGAATCACTAGCAGTTTTTGTTTTTGGCCCCTCAATAAAAAAAAAAATAGATCTTTATAGAAAATACTTATCAATAAGGGATAAAAAATATTTGAGATGGTCAATAAAAAATATTATAGAGTGGAAAAATCCAAGGCACCCAAAGAATTTGATACACATTCATGGAACCCATGATTTAGTTTTTCCATCAATTTATATAAAAAAAGCAATATTTATTTCAAAAGCAACTCATGCTATGATTTTGACCCATTCAAAATGGTTTAACAATAATCTACCACGCTTAATAGTGGAAGTCTAAATCCTTTTCATTTGAGTTTGCATTAACTTGATTTGTTGAGTCATCATGCCATGTTTATCAAGTTTCTTTGCTTCATTTAAAAGTAATGTAGCCTCTCTTTTTCTTCTCTTCTGCATTAATATCCCAGCTAGACTAAGTTTTGCCATTGCTAAATCTTGATTCATATTTAGACCAACTTGTATAGCTTTTTTAAAATATTTCTCAGCTTGAGTTAAATTTTTTTGAGAGTAAATAATTCCATAAAGATAATTGAGATATCCAAATTGTTTTTTTATTAATGAGGATTTTGGATTTTTAATTTTATTTAACCAATTTTCAGTTCCGTCAAAGTCCTGTTTCCTCATTTTTAAAAAAGCCATAATTAAAATTTCATTTTTGAAGTAAAGCAACAAGAAAATTAAACTTAAAAAAATTAAAGCAATTCCATTTCCAATATTTTCTAAAGAAAATTGATAAATAGAATAACCTAATATAATAGTGAAAATTACTAGTTTATATAATTTATTAAACATGAAAAATATTTTCAACTAAATTACTAAAAGAAATTTATTCATTTTACTTTTCTAAAAGTTATTTATCGTATATTTGGCCGAATTTTAAAGACCTGTCCTGATGAAAAGAACTTATCAGCCATCAAATAGAAAAAGAAAAAATAAACACGGCTTCAGAGAAAGAATGTCTAGTGCTGAGGGAAGAAAGGTTTTAGCATCTAGGAGAGCAAAAGGAAGAAAAAAATTAACCGTTTCTTGTGAGCCAAATCATAAAAAATAAGTTGATAAAAAAATATAAAAAAGGTGTTGCTGTTTACAGTAGCACCTTTTTTTTTGATATATTGAGATTGTAAAAATATGCCCCTTCGAAAAGAACTTAAAAGTATCCTAATAATTGGCTCAGGGCCAATCATTATTGGTCAAGCATGTGAGTTTGATTACTCTGGATCACAAGCTCTTAGATCTTTAAATGAAGACGGGATTGAGACAATTTTAATAAATTCAAACCCAGCTACTATTATGACAGATCCAGTGATGGCTGATCATATTTATTTACTCCCCTTAAACACAAAATCGATAAAAAAAATTCTGTCAAATCACAAAGTTGATGCTGTTTTACCTACAATGGGTGGTCAAACAGCTCTTAATTTGTGTATTGAAGCTGATGAAAAAGGAATATGGGAAGAGTTTGGAGTTGAAATTATTGGTGTTGACATTGATGCCATCCAAATAACAGAAGACAGGGAAAAATTTAGACTATTATTGGATAAAATTGATATTCCTTATGCACCTTCAGAAACTGCTTCCTCTTTTTTAAAGGGAAAAGAAATTGCTCAAGAGTTTGGATTTCCACTTTGTGTTAGGCCTTCATTTACATTGGGTGGTACTGGAGCTTCTATTGTTTATGAAAAGAACAAGTATGATACACTTCTAAAAAGGGGATTAGAAGCATCTCCAATTCATGAAGTCATGATTGATAAAGCCTTGTTAGGATGGAAAGAGTATGAACTTGAGCTATTGAGAGATAAAAATGATAATGTAGTTATTATTTGTAATATTGAAAATATGGACCCAATGGGAATACATACCGGTGATTCTATTACTGTTGCTCCTGCTATGACACTTTCAGACACAACTTATCAAAAAATGAGAGATATGGCCATTAAAATGATGAGAAGTATTGGTGATTTTGCAGGTGGATGTAATGTTCAATTTGCCGTTAGTCCTGATGAGAATGAAGACATCATTGCTATTGAAATTAATCCTAGGGTTTCAAGATCTTCCGCACTAGCATCAAAAGCTACAGGTTACCCCATAGCAAAAATTGCAAGTAAATTAGCGATCGGATATTCTCTTGATGAGCTTGATAATCAAATAACAAAATCTACATCTGCTTTATTTGAACCAACCTTAGACTATGTTATTGTCAAAATTCCTAGGTGGAATTTTGATAAGTTTGAAGGATCTGAAAGAACATTAGGTTTACAAATGAAAGCTGTAGGAGAAGTCATGGCTATTGGAAGATCATTTCAAGAGGCATTACACAAAGCAACACAATCGTTAGAAATTAAAAGAAACGGTTTGGGTGCTGACGGTAAAGGTTACACTGATTATCAAACAATAATCAATAAACTTAAGTTTGCGAGCTGGGATAGAGTTTTTGTAATATATGATGCTATTAAAATTGGTATCTCTGTTGAAAGAATTCATGAAATTACTAAAATTGATATGTGGTTTTTAAAGCAATTTGAGGAATTATCCGTTCTTGAAGATGAAATTGAAAAATATGATATTGAAAAAATTACTAAGGAGTTGTTACTTGAAGCTAAGCAAAAAGGTTTTGCTGATAGACAAATTGCTCATATGCTTGGTTGTTATGAAAGTGAAGTTCATAAAAAAAGAAAAAGTCTCAATATTAATAGAGTTTATAAGTTAGTTGATACATGTGCTGCTGAGTTTAAAGCTATGACCCCTTACTATTATTCAACTTTTGAACAAGAAATAACCACTCCCAGCGGCAAAACTTATACTCAAAATGAAAGCGAATCGAGTAATCGTAAAAAGATTGTTGTGTTAGGATCCGGTCCAAACAGAATTGGACAAGGTATTGAGTTTGATTATTGTTGTGTTCACGGTGTTCTTGCAGCTTCTGAATGTGGTTATGAAACAATTATGATTAATTGTAACCCTGAAACTGTATCTACTGATTTTGATGTAGCTGACAAATTATATTTTGAACCAGTTTTTTGGGAGCATATTTATGATATTATTCAACATGAAAACCCTGTTGGAGTAATAGTTCAGTTAGGAGGACAAACTGCTCTTAAATTAGCTGAAAAATTAGATAAATATGGAATTAAAATTATTGGAACATCTTATAAATCTCTTGACTTGGCAGAAGATCGTGGTTCATTTTCAGAATTATTAATGAAAAATAAAATTCCTTACCCAGAGTTTGGAGTTGCTCAAACAGCTGATGAAGCTTTAAAACTTTCAGATACTCTGAATTTTCCAATTCTTGTTAGACCCTCATATGTCCTTGGTGGTCAAGGAATGAAAATTGTTATTAATAAAGAAGATCTCGAAGCCCATGTTGTAGATTTATTGCAAAAAATACCAAATAATAAATTATTGTTAGATCATTACTTGGATGGAGCAATTGAAGCTGAAGCTGATGCAATTTGTGATGGAGAAAAAGTTCAAATTATTGGAATTATGGAGCATATTGAACCCTGTGGAATTCATTCTGGTGATTCTAATGCTACATTACCACCATTCAATTTAGGCGATTTTGTAATGCAACAAATAATTGATCACACAAATAAAATTGCTTTAGCACTTAATACCGTTGGTTTAATCAATATTCAGTTCGCTATTAAAGATGACACTGTTTTTATTATAGAAGCAAATCCACGCGCATCCAGAACTGTTCCATTTATTTCTAAAGCATATAAGCAACCTTATGTAAACTATGCTACAAAAATTATGTTAGGAGAAAATAAAATTGATGATTTTAAGTTTAATCCAAAATTGGAGGGTTTCGCAATTAAACAGCCTGTTTTTTCCTTCAATAAATTCCCAAATGTTGATAAAAGCTTAGGCCCAGAAATGAAAAGTACTGGTGAAAGTATACTATTTATTGATGATTTAAAGGATGATGATTTTTATGAAATATACTCAAGAAGAAAAATGTATTTAAGTAAATAAATTTTTACTTAATTTTAAATATCTATTTCTTAAATAAATAATTATTATGGAATATATAATCTTATTGGTCATTATGGCTGGTTTTATTTTGTTGTATTTAAAAAAACCAAACTTAAATATTGATCAAAATAATTTAAGAATAATTGAATTAGAAAAAACCCTTACTGCTAATGAGCTATCGATTAAAGAATTAGAGAAGGAAAGGGATATTTTAAATATTCAAATCAAATCCTTAGATGAAGTTAAAACTAAAAAAACAGAATTAGAAACAATTTTAAGATCTATTTCTGACGAGAGAAATGATTTAAAAAATCAAAATATTAAACTTAACAGTGAGGAAGAAAAAAGAAAATTAGATTCAAAAAAAGAAATTGAAGCACTTATTACCCTTAAACAGTCAGCTGAAGATGAAAAACAGGCCTTAAATAGCATAAGAGTTCGTGAAAAGGAAGAAGAGTTTGAAAAAATGAAGAGCCAGTGGATAAAACATGAAAAAGATGTAGAAAATTATCTGAAAGAAATTTGCAGAAATTATGTGATCAAATATGTAGGTCAAGAAGAATTTCCTCATCCCAGAAATAAACCTGATAATTCAATTGAAATAATGGATCAACTTATAGTTTTTGACGCTAAGAGTCCATCAAATAATAATTTAGAAAACTTTCCAAAATACATCAAAGATCAGACTGAAAATTTAAAAAAATATGCTAAACACGATGATGTTAAAAATGATTTATTTTTAGTTATTCCATCAAATACTTTACATGTAATTAACCAGTTTAGTTATAGAATTGGTGATTACAATGTATTTGTAATCACTAAGGATGCGCTAGAACCTATTATTTTAAGCTTAAAAAAAATTGAAGAATACGAGTTTGTTGATAAATTGAGCCCTGAAGAAAGAGATAATGTTTGCAGTATAATTGGAAAGTTCGCCCACACCACAAAAAGAAGAATTCAAATTGATAATTTTTTTCAGCGAGAATTTCTTAGCACATTAGATAAAGCAAAGAAGTTACCAAGAGAAATTTTAGAAAGTGTAATTGAATTTGAAAATGCTGAAAAATTAAACCCTCCGATTGAAAAAAGAAAGAAAATTATCCTTACAAAGGATTTAAAAGATCAAGTAGATGAAATTGAAAAAGATATGGAGACACGAAATATTCCTAAGATACAAACTAGTATAACTTTTAATAAAAACGATAATAATAAGTTAGTTGATTAAATTCCAGTATAATTTGATGGTGATATTTCTTTTAATTCGTTTTTAATTTTATTATCAATTTCAAGTGAGTCAATAAATTCATGAATTGTCTTCTTATTTATTTCTGAATTTATTCTGGTTAGTTTTTTTAGAACTTCATAAGGATTAGGATATCCCTCTCTTCTTAAAACCGTTTGAATAGCTTCTGCAATAATAGCCCAATTTTCATTTAAATCACTATCAATTTTTGCTTTATTTACAATTAATTTATTAATTCCTTTTATTGTCGAACTTATAGCTATTATGGTGTGACTAAACGGTACACCTACGTTTCTAATTACAGTACTATCCGTAAGATCTCTTTGAAGTCTAGAAATAGGTAGTTTTGAAGATAAATGTTCGAAAATAGCATTAGCAATTCCTAGATTTCCCTCAGAATTTTCAAAATCTATTGGATTTATTTTGTGAGGCATGGCTGAGGATCCAACCTCATTTTTATTTATTTTTTGTTTAAAATAGTCCATAGAAATATAAGTCCATATATCTCTATTAAAATCAATTATAATGGTATTAATTCTTTTCAAACAATCTAATAAAGAGGCTAAATGATCATAATGTTCAATCTGTGTAGTCGGATAAGAATGATGAAGTCCTAAGTTATTAATTAGAGAAGTAGAGAACTCTTTCCAATCAATTTTTGGAAAGGCTACATGGTGAGCATTAAAATTTCCTGTAGCACCTCCAAACTTAGCAGCAATTGGAATTGTATCTAAAAACTTTAATTGTTCATTTATTCTTTCTTGGAAGACTTCAATTTCTTTACCTAATCTTGTAGGTGAAGCGGGCTGTCCATGAGTTCTCGCGAGCATTGCAATTTTAGAGTATTCTATACTTTTTTCTTGTAATAAGTTAATCAGATCAGTAAGGTTTGGTTTATAAACTTTTTCCAGAGCTTCTTTAATAGAAAGAGGAATAGCAGTATTGTTTATATCTTGAGACGTTAAACCAAAATGGATATATTCAGAATACTCTTCTAGGTGTAATAATTTAAACTTTTTCTTTATAAAATATTCAACTGCTTTTACATCATGATTTGTTGTGTTTTCGATCTCTTTTACTTCAATAGCATCATTATCATTAAACTTTTTATATATGTCTCTTACAGATTTATTAATTTTTGGATTCCAATTTTTTAACTGAGGTAAATTAATCTCAGTAAGTGATATAAAATATTCAATTTCAACTAAAACCCTGTACTTTATGAGCGCCTTTTCAGAGAAAAATTCAGATAATTTTTCTGTTTTTAAAGTGTACCTGCCATCGATTGGCGAAATTGCATTTAGCGATTTAATAGACATAAATTGACACACAAAGATAATTATTTTCTGTTCAGAAGTTTATATTCTTCATAACATTGACTAATCGCCTCCAATATTTGTAAATCGTTAGCTGATAGAATGAAATTTTCAGAATAGCTACAGTTTCTTAGGATTTCATTTATATCAATCTTCTCAACCTGAAGTAGTTCAACTAAGGTTTCCCTATCAAACTTTTCACTTAATAATTCTCTAATTCTAAAGTCATCTTTAATCAATTTTAATTTTTTAAACTGTTTAGTTTTTTTTCCAAAAAGATTGTAGAGAAAATCAAGTGGATTAAATATAGCTCCAAAAACTTTGGAAATAGCACCTGGGTTTTTTGATCCACCCTCATAACCCTTAGATGGTAAACCAGGTATACTATATCTGTAGGATTTGCTTATTGGGACATTTTTAGCATCGATTTCTAGGTATCCAGTTAACTGATAAGGTGAAATAATAACTTCTTCTAATGCATAAGCAAGCTCTGTTAATCTTATTTTTGAGCTTTGAAACTTTATTAAATCATTCGTAACTCTTATTTTGATAGATTTAAATCCAAGATATGAAAAATATAAGGTGTCGTTAACCTCAGCATCAATTTCAAAAAGACCTTTACTGTCTGTTATAACCCCAATCACTTTATTTAAATTAATAACATGAACATTTGGTATTGGCTTTGAATCTGCATCATTTTCAATAATCCCAATAACTTTTTCTTGAGAATAAATATTTAAAGATGATAATAAAATTATCAGGTATATTAATTGATTTAATTTCACTACAGTAAACATACATTAATTTAAATTTTTCCTAAAAATTTCAATCATAAACTTTTCTTAAAAAATTTTTTAATTTATTGATTGCGATTGCTCTGTGGCTAATTTTATTTTTTTGTTTTGAACTCATTTCTCCAAATGTTTTACTGTAATTTTCAGGCTTAAAAATAGTATCATATCCAAATCCTCCATTTCCAATTTTATGTCGTGTGATTTCCCCGTAAATTATTCCTTCAAATAAGTTTAATTTACCACTATAGATTAAGGAAATGACAGTCTTAAATCTTGCATTTCTAAGATCAATTCCTTTTAAATCATTTAAAACTTTATTTAAATTCTTTTTTGAATCTTTTTCAGGACCAGCATATCTGGCAGATTTAATACCAGGTAAATCATTAAGTGCAGTGATTTCAAGACCAGTATCATCAGCAAAAACATTTAATTTAAATTTTTTATAAATAAAATTAGCCTTGAAAGTTGAATTCCCCTCAATTGTATTTTTATTTTCAGGTATTTCCTCATAGAAGTTTAAGTCATTTAAGCTAATAATTGTAAAATTATTTGGAAGTATTTTTCTTACTTCGTTAACTTTATTTTCATTATGACTGGCAAAAACTAATTCCATAGTATTTTAATGTTTAAATTGTAAAGTTATAAAAAGTCAATTTTGAATTATCCTTATGTTGTTGAAGTTGTAATACCACTCCCAATTGATAAGACATTTGATTATTTGGTCTCAAAAGCTGAATATGAAATAATACAAGTAGGGTGTAGGGTAGTTGTTAATTTTGGAAGTAAAAAGCTATATACAGCGATAGTCATAAATAAATCTAAAAATATTAATATTGAATATAGTCTAAAAGAAATAAAATTTATAATTGATGATATACCATGTGTAAGTCAAAGTCAAATTAATTTTTTTAAATGGATTAGTGAATATTACATGTGTCCGATTGGAAATGTTTTTGATGCAGCACTTCCAAAGTCATTATTAATTAGAAGTGAAACAGTACTTAGAGTTAAAAACAATAGAATTGATAATAATATATCTAAAAAATCAATTGAAATTCTTAAAGCTGTGGATGAATGTAAAGAAATTGTTGTTAAGGATTTATCTAAGCTTTTTAATAACTCTATATTAAATAATTTAAATGAATTAATTCACAAAGAGTATATCGAAGTTAAAGAGGAAGTTTTTAGTAGTTATTCAGAAAAATATCAAAACTTCTATTCTATGAATAATTCAATTGAAATTAAAACATTAAAAATTAGAAGTAAAAAACAAAAAATAATTATAGACTATTTTTTAAAAAACAATCAAACTCAAAATTATTTAAAATCTGAAATAATATTAGCGTGTAATGTTTCATCAAATGTGATTGAAGCTCTTGTTAAAAACAAAGTATTAATTAAAAAAAAAATTAAAGTAGATCGTTTAAACTTTAAAAATGAAGTAAAACAAAAAAGTATAACTCTGTCAAAGGCACAAAACAACACCTTCAAACAAATAAAAAATAATTTTTTAAAATCAGATGTTGTAAATCTTTTAGGAGTTACATCATCAGGAAAAACTGAAATTTATATTTCTCTGGTTAGTGAATATTTAAAAAAAGGTAAAAGTGTTCTTTTTTTAGTTCCTGAAATTGCTCTTACTACTCAACTTGTATTGCGTTTTAAACAGTTTTTTAGTTCAGAGTTAATAGTTTATCATTCCTCTATTTCACAAAATGTCAGACACGAAATATGGAATGAATTAAATGCTAATGACTCTGCAAAAATAGTGTTAGGTGTTCGATCTTCAATATTTTTACCTCACAAAAATATTAGTTTAATTATTGTTGATGAAGAACATGAAAATTCATATAAACAGTTTGATCCTAAGCCAAGGTACAATGCAAGAGATTGTGCAATATATTTAACAAAATATTTAAAGATTAATTGTTTATTAGGGTCAGCTACACCTAGTCTTGAAACTTATAATAATTCTATTAATAATAAATTTTCTTTAGTTGAATTACAAGAAAGATATGGTAACTTTTTACCTCCTGAAATTATTTTAATTGAACCATCAACTTCAAAAAATACTTTTTTTTCAAAAAAACTTATTGAAAACATTAAAACCACTTTAGAATTAAATAATCAAATAATTTTATTCAGAAATAGAAGAGGCTATTCTACCTATTTAAAATGTTCTGCTTGTAATCATATTAATATTTGTCCCAATTGTGATGTGAGTTTAACTTATCATTTAAATGGTAATTTAGAAAAATGTCATTACTGTGGTTATAGCAGAGAAATGAATATTAATTGTGAATCTTGCTCATTACCTGCTATGGAGAAATGTGGAGTTGGAACTCAAACTGTAGAAAGTGAATTCAATAGGCTTTTTCCTGGAACAAAACTTGCTAGATTTGATTATGACACAACTCGTTCAAAGAAAAATCTTAAAAGAATTATAAATGATTTTCAAGATAAAAAATATCAAGTTCTTATTGGAACCCAAATGATTGCTAAAGGATTGAATTTTACAAATGTTGATTTAGTTGGAATCATTGAATCAGATTTCCTTTTGAATTACCCTGACTTTAGATCTCATGAAAAATATTACCAATTAATTAAACAAGTTTCAGGAAGGGCTGGAAGATCAAAATCAAGAGGAAGGGTTATTATACAAACTAATTATATACACAACTACATACACAAAAGACTTATTGATAATAATTATAAAAATTTTTACAATTTTCAGTTAAATCAGAGAAAGGAATTTAATTATCCTCCTTTTTCAAAACTTATTAAAATAACATTTAAATCTAAAAAAATAGACAGTCTAAATTTTTCTTCAAAATGGTTTTATAGTGCTGTAAAAAATCTCACTAATTGTAAAGTTTTAGGACCAGAATTTCCATTAGTAAGTAAAATAAATAATTTTCATATTAAGGATTTATTAGTTAAAATTGATAAACTTCAAAACACAAGAAGCATAAAAAAAAGCTTAAAGAAATTGATTAAAACATTTAATGAATATCCAAAATTTAAATCTGTGAAAATATCAGTAGATGTTGATCCGTATAATTAAATTTAAATTTATTTTGTAAGTAATGATATAAAAACTATTTTTGCCCGACAAAATTTGTTTATGAATCACTATGAATCAGTTTTTATTCTTAATCCTGCTCTTTCAATAGAACAGGTTAATGATGTGATAAAAAAGTATGAAAAAATTCTAAAAGACAATAAATGTAATATTGTTGAGCTCGAGAATTGGGGTTTAAAAAAACTCGCTTATAAAATTCAAAACAAATTGAGTGGCTTCTATGTATTAATTGATTTTGAAAATAATTCTGAGTCCAACATCATAGAAATATATGAAACTGAACTTAAAAGAGATGAAAGAGTTATGAGGTTTCTCAATGTAAAGTTGGATAAAGATGCCAATAATTGGGCTATTAAAAGAAGAACTAAACTTAAAAAGGAAAAGGCATAATGGCTAATATGAATTTAAATAAAAATCAAGGTGAAGTACGTTATTTAACTCCTCTTGATATTTCTACAAAAGATAGAAAAAAGTATTGTAGATTTAAAAGATTAGGAATTAAGTACATTGATTATAAAGATCCAGATTATTTATTAAAGTTTATAAACGAACAAGGTAAAATATTACCTAGAAGGTTAACAGGAACTTCACTTAAGTTTCAAAGAAAAGTTTCAATTGCTGTTAAAAGAGCTAGACATCTAGCATTACTTCCTTACCAAGCTGACTTACTAAAGTAATTATTAAATGGAGTTGATATTAAAACAAGATGTTGAAAACTTAGGCTTTAAAGATGACCTAGTTATTGTTAAAAATGGTTTTGGTAGAAATTTCCTAATTCCGCAGGGTAAAGCCGTCTTAGCGACAATTTCTGCAAAAAAAGTTTTAGCTGAGAAACTTAAGCAATCAATAAACAAACAAAAAGAAGCAATTTCTGCCGCAAAAAAGCTTGCAAGTAAATTAGAAAAATTAGATTTAAAAATCCAAGCTAAATCACTTGAAAGTGATAAGCTTTTTGGATCTGTTACAAGTTTAGAAATTATGCAAGAGCTTTCAGCTAATGGTATTGATATTGAAAAAAAGTGTATTCAATTATCATCCAATATTAAAAAAACTGGATCTTTCACTGTCAAATTGAGACTTCACAGGGAAGTGAATTTTGATTTAAATTTTGAAGTGATTAAAGCTACTAAATAATTTTATTTTTTTAGAATCCCAATTTATTTAACTTTGACTAAATGTCAATTAAACCTTCAATTCCAAAAGGAACCAGGGACTATCACCCAGAAATAGTACTCAAAAGAAATTATATAATTAATATAATTAAAGAGATATTCATTAATTATGGATACCTAGAGATAAAAACACCTTCACTTGAAAAAATAGAAACTTTAACAGGTAAATATGGTAATGAAGGGGATAGACTAATTTTTAATGTACTTAATTCTGGTGAAAAAATAAAAAAAGCTGATGCTGATGCTCTCAAAAATAATAATATTTCAAAATTTGTCAGTTCTGTTTCTGAAAAAGCTCTTCGATATGATTTAACTGTTCCACTAGCAAGATACGTATCTCAATATCAAAACGATATAAAATTTCCATTTAAAAGATTTCAAATAGAAAATGTTTGGAGAGCTGATAGGCCTCAAAAAGGTAGATATCAAGAATTCACACAATGTGATGCTGACGTAATTGGCTCAAGTTCCTCATTCTTAGAGTTTGAAATGATTCAAATATATTCTTCAGTTTTTAAAAGATTAGGTTTAAATAAAGCTGAAATTAAAATTAATCATAGAGAAATTCTTGCATCAGTTTCTAGAAAAATTGAATTAAATGATAATTTTCTTGATTTTGTAATAATATTAGATAAGCTAAGTAAAGTTGGTTCTGATAAAGTTATAAATGAACTTAAAAATAAGTTAGGGTTAAAGGATAAGTATAAAACTATTTTAAATCATGTTTTTAAAGAAAAAACGAGTGAAGAAACTTTAACTTTAATTAAAGACCAATTTATAGATAATAAGATTTCTGAAAGTGCTTACATTGAACTAAAAAATCTTTACGATTTAATCTCGATGAATTCAGATGATATTATTAATATCTCTTTTGATCTAACACTTGCTAGAGGATTAGACTATTACACAGGTGCTATTTTTGAAGTTATTAATGTCTCAAATGATGATTATGTTGGATCTATTGGCGGTGGAGGTAGATATAAAAATTTAACTGAAAGATTTAATATTAAAAACCTTTCAGGTATCGGAATTTCATTTGGTTTAGAAAGAATATATCACTTAATGGATGATGGTAAATTATTTCCAGATCATATAAAAACAACTAATGATATTTTAGTTATTAATTTTGGTGAAGAATATATTTATAGAATTCTTTCATTGATAAATAATATAAGAAATAATAGAAGCGTTTCAATATATCCTGATTCTGTAAAGTTGTCTAAACAATTTACTTATGCTGATAAAAATAAATTTAATTATGTTTTAATTTTTGGAGATCAGGAAATGAATGATAAATCTATAAAAATTAAAAACTTAAAAACAGGTGAAGAAATAAAATATAATTTAAAAGTCCCTGTCAAAGACTATAAATTTTAGTAGCGAGGGGGAGACTTGAACTCCCGACCTCCGGGTT
>TARA_B100001093_G_scaffold220127_1_pt1 | contig 16705 bp, 17 predicted proteins | sample TARA_B100001093 | Tara Oceans TARA_B100001093 (sample SAMEA2623116) | marine metagenome | biome: marine biome (ENVO:00000447); feature: surface water layer (ENVO:00002042); material: "saline water (ENVO:00002010), including plankton (ENVO:xxxxxxxx)" | depth 5 m
TCATGGAATTTGGAGCAAAGCAGTGTAAGCCACAATCGCCGAACTGTACTTTGTGTCCTTTGGACATAGATTGTACGGCTCTGGCCACCGCAAACATCAAAAATTTACCTGTCAAGCTAAAGAAAATTAAAGTCAGAAAAAGATATTTGAATTTTTTAGTAATCCTATCCGTGAAGGGTAAAACCGTATTAGAAAAGAGAATACAAAAGGGAATCTGGCAACATTTATATCAATTTCCATTGATAGAAACCTCCAGATCTATTTCTAAAAAAGAACTTCAAACCCATTCAGCTTTAAAGGAACTAAGTGCACTGACTCAAAAAAAAATTGAAGTGCACAACTCTCAAGAAATCATCCATAAATTGACACATCAAGAGCTTCACATTAAATTTTGGAAAATTTACACTGCAAGCGAAGTGGAAAACAGCATAAGTTGGGAAACGGCTAAGGGCTTGGCTGTACCGTCAGTCATCGCACAATTTATTGCGAACTTTAATCCTTAAGTTAGTGTTTTTTTAAATATATTTATGCTTTATTCCTTTACTCTAAAAATAAACTATGTCTGGAACTCTCAATAAAGTAATGCTTATTGGTCACTTAGGCGATCAAGTTAAAATGCACTATTTCGATGATAAAAACTGTGTGGGTCGATTTCCATTGGCCACCAATGAAACTTACACCAACAAGCAAACCAACGAAAAAGTAACAAACACCGAGTGGCACAATATAGTGCTTAGAAACAAAGCTGCTGAAATCTGCGAAAAATACCTTAGCAAAGGAGATCGCGTCTATATCGAGGGGCGCCTAAAAACACGCAAATGGCAGGACGATAAGGGAAACGACCGCTATTCCACGGAAATTGTTTGTACTGATTTTACATTTTTAACCAATAAAAATGAATCGCAAATGCAAACCTCAGCCCCTGCCGCTAACAATCAAAATGATAACGACCAAGCTGCGGATTTACCCTTTTAACTTCAACACCAACTCATCAACTTTGGATCTTAACTGTTTTATTTTTTTTGACGCCATAGATACCTCTCACCTACTAGGAATTATTTTGCTTTTGATACTGCTGTTTTGCTCTGCACTGATATCCGGAGCAGAAGTCGCTTTGTTTTCTATCAACCAAAGCGATTTTGAAACCGGCGAAGAAACAGACTCTAAAATCATAGAAACCATCACAAAGCTGCTAAAGAAGCCTAAGAAACTACTGGCAACGATTTTGGTAGCCAACAACTTTATAAACATTGGCATTGTTTTATTGTTTGCTTCGCTCAGTGACCATTTCTTTAAACAAACTGACACCAAACTGAATCTCGGTTTTATTAAAATAGACTTGATGTTTTTTATAGAGGTGGTTGTCATCACCTTTTTAATCCTTTTATTTGGTGAAATTTTACCAAAAGTCTATGCGAATCGTAACAATTTAAAGTTTTCAAAATTTATGGCGCGCCCACTCAGGGTCATGGACGTATTATTTTCGCCCATTAGCATGCCAATGCAGGCGGTTACTATAGCCATTCACAAGCGACTTGGGAAACAAAAATCCAATTTAAATGTGGATTATTTATCACAGGCGCTGGAGTTGACTAGCGAAAGTGACACGACCCAAGAGGAACAAAAAATACTCAAGGGAATTGTATCCTTTGGAAATACAGATACCAAACAAGTTATGCGCCCTAGAATTGATATTTTTGCTCTGGATGCCTCTGCAAATTTTAAGACGATTGTTCCTAAAATTGTCAAGCATGGTTATTCGAGAATTCCTGTTTATAAAGACAATATTGACATCGTCTCTGGAATTCTCTATGCCAAAGATTTATTACCCCATCTTCACAAAAAAGAATTTGATTGGAATCAGCTTTTAAGAAAACCATTTTTTGTGCCAGAGAACAAGAAATTAGACGATTTGATGGTGGAATTTCAGGAGAAAAAAATTCACTTGGCAGTCGTTGTTGACGAATATGGAGGAACCTCAGGCGTGATTTCATTGGAAGATGTCATTGAAGAAATTGTGGGCGATATCAGCGATGAATTTGACGATGATGATTTGATTTATTCAAAAATTGACAATCATAATTATGTGTTTGAAGGGAAAACAACCTTAAAAGATTTCTACAGAATTCTGAGATTAGATGATGAATCTATTTTTGAAAATAATAAAGGAGAGGCCGAAACCATCGCTGGTTTTGTGCTAGAAATCTCCAAAAGTTTCCCAAAAATACGAAGTAACTACAAATTTAAATCTTATACCTTTACCATTGAAAGTATGGATCAAAAACGCATACAACAAATCAAAGTATCTATTAAAAATGAAAAATAGAGGCTTATTTTTATTGGTGTTTGCCTCTTTTTTTGGATGTAAGGAATTGCTGGTTCCCAAACCCAAAATTTTTTTAAACCTCAATTATCCGGAAGCTGTCTATGAAAAACTCGACACAGAATATCCCTTCAAATTTGACAAAAATAAACTAGCTATTGCGCAAAGCATCAACAGCAGTGATGAGGGTTTAACGCTAGTAAATTTAAATTATTCCCTTCTCAATGCCAAGGTTTATCTAACCCATTACAGCAGCAAAGATAAGCTGTCAAAATATATTTCTGAATTTGAATTTGGTATGCAAAATCATGCAAAAGTAGCTTATGAAATTTCTGAGCAGGAATTTGAAAACGCAGAGGCAGCGGTTTTTGGTAATTATTATGAGATTACTGGTCCTGTGGCTTCTCAATCTCAATTTTATGTTACCGATAGCATCCATCAGTTCTTAGCGGCTGCACTTTATTTTGAAGTTAAACCAAATTACGACTCTATTCTTCCAGCGGTGCGCTACATCCAAAAAGACATGGTTCGGATGTTAGAAACTTTAGAATGGAAAGATCAACTCAGCTTTTAAACCCATTCCAGCCCTGTGCGACTAAAGGAATTTTTTCTTGAGCGCGTGTGACGAGATGTATTCCAGAGGCTTTTTCAGTCATATGACCAATCACTGTTAAGTTCGGATTTCCCTTTATTTTTGGATAATCTGCCTGAGAAATCGTCATGAGTAATTCATAATCTTCCCCACCGCTCAAAGCGATGGTTGTACTGTCAATATTAAATTCTTCGCATGTTGAAATTACTTGGGGATCGAGGGGGATTTTTTCTTCGTACAGGTCACAGCCAACCCCACTTTGCTTACACAAATGAATGACTTCCGAGGACAAGCCATCACTAATGTCAATCATTGAAGTAGGCTGTACTTTTAGGTCATTTAAAAGGGTCACAATATCTTTTCGAGCTTCAGGTTTTAACTGACGCTCAATAATATAAGAATAGCGCTCAAGCTCTGGCTGATTTTTTGGATTGACTTTAAAAACTTCTTTTTCGCGTTCTAAAACCTGTAACCCTAAGTAAGCGGCTCCAATATCACCTGAAATAACGAGCAAGTCGTTGGATTTAGCACCATTTCGTTTGACCACCTTAGAAGCTTTAACATGTCCAATGGCAGATACAGATAGAGTCAGACCACTAATAGACGAAGTCGTGTCACCACCAACAACATCCACCCCGTAAGTTTTTGCAGCGGTTTGAATGCCTTGATACAAGGCTTCCATGGCTTCAAGAGTAAAACGGTTAGAGACGGCAATTGAAACTGTAATTTGTGAAGCCTTTGCATTCATCGCATAAACGTCTGATAAATTCACTACAACCGCTTTATAGCCCAGGTGTTTAAGGGGCATATAACTCAAATCAAAATGCACCCCTTCAACTAAAAAATCTGTAGTGACCACAACAGATTCGCCTTTGAAGTTCAAAATAGCAGCATCATCTCCAATCCCTGTAATGGTGCTTTTATTATTAATTTTAAACTGTGTAGTTAAATGTTCTATAAGGCCAAATTCTCCCAAGCTGGAGAGCGCCGTTTTACTTTGATTTTTGTCCTCTAACATGCGACAAAAATACAGCAATTATAGAATTTTTAAGATTTAATCTTTGAAATTAATGTAAATTGTCCCAATCAACAACTGCAGACCTTATGAACCCTAATAAAATCACAACCCTGCTTATATATGTTTTTCTTCTATCAAACCTAATTATTAGTTGCGAAAACGAAGTTATTGGAGTCGTTTTTTTAGATGAAGACTCGGATGGTATATTAGACTCGGTTGACAATTGTCCTGAGAATGCCAACCCCAGCCAAGAAGATGAAGACAATGATGGCGTTGGGGATCTGTGTGACAATGTTAATTTCACCTCGCTCCCCTGCGAAAATGGGTTTGCTGGTGTATACCCATGCGACGGTTTTGATTTGATTGGTTATTTATCGCTTGACGAACTCAGTATTGGAACTGTTACCGGTAACCTCTCCGGAAATGATTCTTGGGGCTGGACGGATCCTGAAGATGGAAAAGAATATGCCTTGGTAGGTCTCTCATCGCATACAGCTTTTGTTGATATGAGTGACCCCGATAATTTAAGACTGGTAGGGGTATTGCCAACCGCCACTGTCAACAGTTCTTGGCGAGATATCAAAGTTTATCAAAACCATGCCTTTATCGTCTCTGAAGCCTCTGGACACGGGATGCAAGTCTTTGATTTAACGCGCCTCAGGAACATTGACAATACCTCTGTAATATTTGATGCAGATGCTCACTTTACAGAATTTGGAAGAGCGCACAATATTGTCATAAATGAAGATTCTGGCTATGCCTATATCGTGGGAGCTGGAGGAACTCCTTTTGGTGGAGGCCCTTTATTTATCAATATCCAGAACCCTACTGCCCCCATTTTGGAGGGAGGCTTTGGAGAAGGTGGTTATTCCCATGATGCGCAAGTCGTAAGTTATGATGGCCCAGACTCGGACTATGTAGGGAAAGAAATTTTAATCGGAAGCAACGAAGACAAGGTTGTGATTGCAGATGTAACTGACAAATCCGCACCAATTACAATTTCTAATATTGAATACAGCAATATTGGTTATACCCACCAAGGTTGGTTTACGGAAGACTTGGTGTATTTTATTGTTGGAGACGAATTGGACGAACAGTACATAGGAACCAACACAAGGACACTAGTTTTTGATTTAAATGACCTTGACAACCCCAACTTAAGTTTTGAGTATATTGGAACCAACCCTTCTATCGACCACAATGGTTATGTTGTTGACAATAATTATTACTTGGCGAGCTACAGAGCGGGAATTCGAGAAATAAACATTGGCAATATTGACAGTGGATCTATGGTCGAAACAGCTTATTTTGATACCTATCCAGAAAATGACAATGCGGCTTTTAATGGTGTTTGGAATGTTTATCCTTTTTTTAGCAGTGGGCACATTGTGATAAGTGATATTGAAAAAGGACTTTTTGTAGTTAAAAAAAATAATTGACCCCCACCCATGCAAATAAAACAAACCATAAAATATATTTGTTTTATTTTCACAGCCCTGAACTTGGCTTGTGATTCCGCCGACAGCAGCAGCGAAAATAGCATTTCACAAAATATTGAAATTCAAAAAACTCTGACTCTCGGTGGCTCGAAAAATGAAAGCGGTCAGTGTATTGTTGACACTTCCGACGGAGGCTATGCTGTCTTAGGCTACACCCAAAGTATGGATGGTGATGTTGCTAACAAAACTGACAGCTCCTATGACTTCTGGTTGTTAAAATTCAATGCTGTTGGCCAACAGCAATGGCAAAATATTTATGGGGGATCTGATGACGAACGCGGACAAGAAATTATTACGACTGTTGACGGAGGTTTTGCCATTGTTGGAAGCAGTAAAAGCAACGATGGTGATGTTTCTGAAAATTCTGGAAGTAGTGATTTCTGGATACTTAAAACCAATAGTTTAGGGGATATTGAGTGGGAAAAATCCTTTGGATATTCTGGTGTAGATAATGGTTTGTCTATCTTACAAACTCAAGATCAAGGCTTCTTAATCAGTGGGGTTTTAGACGTCACAAGCTCAAATGGGGAAGGCAACTCCAACCGATTGGGTTCTCCGCGCCATGCTGGTGGAGATTATTGGGTTCTCAAACTCAATCAAATGGGGGTATTACAGTGGAGTCGTTTTTTTGGGGGAACATTTACCGATACTGCATATGCAATAAATGAAACTCAAACTGGAGATTTTATAATCGTGGGCTCTTCAGACAGTGTTGATGTAGATATAAGCAACAATAAAGGAAGCTATGATTATTGGGTGTTAAAGCTCTCCAATACAGGAGATCTTCTCTGGGAAAAGTCCTTTGGTGGCAGTGAGATTGATGAAGCAAAAGCCATGGCTCCAAGCAGTGATGGTAATTTTTTAATAGCTGGGGACAGCCGCAGTCAAGATTTTGATATAAGTACAAATTATGGTGCTGCTGACATTTGGGTGGTCAAGATAAATACGGATGGGGCGTTGCTTTGGGAAAAATCATTTGGCGGGGGTAATTTTGACGGGGTTCAAGCCATACGAGTCGCACAAAACGGCGGTTTCCTTATTGCTGGTAACTCTCGAAGTTCTGATGGAGATTTAAGTGAAAATAAAGGGCAAAATGATGCTTGGCTATTTAAAATCAGCGATCACGGCAGTTTGGAATGGCAAGCCTCTGCTGGGGGAAGCAATATAGAGCTGTTGATGGACGTTGTAGAATTAGAGAATGGAAATATTATAAGTGTTGGAAATGCCAGCAGTTCAGATTTTGATATTTTAGAAAATAAAGGGTTTTCAGACCTTTTAATCATCGAAGCAAGCCCATGAAAATAAAACATATTATTTTGTTGTCAAGCCTTGTCTTTATGACTTGCGAAATAGAACGTGAAACAGCCGTTAATCCAAGGGTTAATTTAAAGCTCAACTTTTTACATCGCTGGGGCCAATCCAATGTAAGCAGTGCTGACTTTAACAATACACAATTTACAAACGCCTTTGGAAATCAATTGAGTATTGAGCGTTTACGTTATTTAATTTCAGATATTAAAATTACCAAAGCCGATGGCGAAATAATTACAATTAGCAACTATAATTTGTTGGATTTACAAGACAGCAGCAGCTTAAACATAACATCATCTCAATCGATTGAAACAGGGGTTTATAACGATTTATCCTTTGTGTTTGGATTTACCAACGAAGCCAATAGTGACGGCGCTTATCCCGATTTAAATTCTGAATCTTGGAATGTACCAATCGCGCTTGGTGGTGGTTACCACTATATGCAATTGGATGGAAAATTTTTAAACAGCATCGGTACTGAAATGGGTTATAACTACCACGCCATTCGGGCGGCGGACAATCCTGGGGCCAACCCAAGTTTTCCACAAGATACTTTTTTCGAACATAGTTTGGGGCCAATTACAGTCACAGAAACTGCTGAAGTTAATATTTTGATGGACATTGCAAAATGGTTTGAACAGCCCAATCTATGGGATTTAAACATATACAATCAAATGCTGATGCCCAACAGTACAGCTCAAATTATGATATACGAAAATGGTCAAAATGTATTTAACCTAGAATCCTTTGAATAAATATTTTAGACATAAAGCTTTTTTACTGCTTTTATTGGCATCCTGCTCTAGAGATGATCAGACCAATGTCAACGGCTATGTTCCAACCCCAGTGACATTGGACATTCCTGAAGTTTTTGAACAGAGGATTTTAAATCCAGTCATTCCGACGAATAATCCACTCACTGAAGAAGGTATTGCCTTGGGTAAAAAGTTATTCTTTGATAAAAAATTATCGGCAAACGACAGCCAAGCCTGTGCGAATTGCCACAATCCCTCTATGGCATTTACAGACGGGCGACAATACAGCCTTGGAATTGATAATATCGAAGGCAGCCGAAATGCCATGCCCCTTTTTAATTTGGCTTGGAATTACGATGATCGCTTTTTTTGGGACGGTCGCGAATTGAGTCTTGAGCGCCAAACATTTGATCCCATCACCAACCCTATCGAAATGCACAACAGCGTAGAAAATGTCATAGCGAAATTACAACAAGACCCTGAATACCCACTGCTCTTTGAGCAGGCCTTTGGAACAACCCCTATTGATTCTGTCCAAATCGGAAAAGCCATCGCTCAGTTTGAACGCACTATTATTTCAGCCAACTCAAAATTTGATCAATATCTCATGGGGCAAACCAGCCTAACAGCTGAAGAGCTCGAGGGATTTAATATTTTTATGGATGAAGCGCGCGGGGACTGTTTTCATTGCCACGGCAGTCAAAACAATCCGCTTTGGACCGATAATAAATTTCATAACAATGGTTTGGATGCCAACCCATTGGATCTAGGCCTGGCTTTGGCCAGTGGAGATCCCAATGACAATGGTAAGTTTAGATCTCCATCACTGCGAAATTTAGCTTTTACAGCCCCCTATATGCACGATGGTAGGTTTGCTACATTAGAAGCGGTAATTGACCACTACAGCGAGGGATTACAAGAATCTCCTACCGTGGACCCGCTTATGAAAAAGGTTGAAGACGGGGGCGTAAATCTGACAGCTGTTGAAAAGGAAAACCTCAGAGCATTTCTTCTTACACTTTCAGATTTTGAATTCTTAACAGACCCTAAATATTCACAGCCATAGTAAAAACCAATCCCTTCATATGCTAATATAATGTTAGGAAATAGCGACATTTGAGCTTATGTTGTATATTTGTTGGATAAACTAAAAACCTATCTGTTTAAGAAGCGATGATAAAGGTAAGTGACAACGCTAAGAGCAAAATAAAATTCCTTATGAACGAAGACGGTTTTGATCCAAAATCTGATTTTGTTCGTGTGGGAGTAAAGAGCGGTGGCTGTTCTGGTTTGTCTTACGACTTAAAATTTGACAAAGATCAAAAAGATGGTGATAAGGAATTTGAAAGTAACGGTATCAAAATTGTTGTAGATACCAAAAGTTTTTTATACCTCATTGGAACCACTTTAGAATACTCTGGAGGCCTAAACGGAACTGGTTTTGTATTTAACAACCCCAATGCCAACCGCACTTGCGGTTGCGGAGAATCATTCTCCTTATAAATGATGTAAAACTGCTATGAGTAAGTATACTGAAGACGATTTAAGAGAAGAACTTAAGACCAAAGAATACGAATATGGTTTTTATACGGATATTGATTCTGACACTTTCCCTGTTGGTCTTGATGAATCCATTGTCCGCGCAATATCCAAAAAGAAAAACGAGCCGGAATGGATGACCGAATGGCGTTTAGACGCCTATAGAATCTGGCAAAAAATGGAAGAACCTGATTGGGCCAATGTCAATTACGAGAAGCCAGATTTTCAGGCCATATCTTACTATTCTGCTCCCAGTGGGAAACCGAAATACGACTCCTTGGACGAGGTAGATCCCGAACTCTTAGCAACTTTTAAAAAACTTGGAATTTCTATAGACGAACAAAAAAAATTAAGCGGTGTGGCCATGGATGTGGTGGTAGATTCCGTTTCTGTAGCAACCACTTTTAAAAAGACACTTTCAGAAAAGGGCATCATTTTTATGAGCATTTCAGAAGCTATTAAAACACATCCCGAACTGGTAAAAAAATACATGGGAACCGTCGTTCCAAAAACGGATAATTATTATGCTGCTCTGAACAGTGCGGTTTTCAGTGATGGAAGCTTTTGCTATATCCCCAAAGGGGTTCACTGCCCCATGGAATTGTCTACTTACTTTAGAATCAACCAAGCGGGGACCGGTCAATTTGAAAGAACATTGGTCATTGCGGAAGCAGGAAGCTATGTGAGTTATTTGGAGGGTTGTACAGCGCCAAGCCGAGACGAAAATCAATTGCATGCTGCCGTTGTGGAGCTCATTGCTATGGACGATTCAGAAATTAAGTACTCTACAGTACAAAACTGGTATCCAGGAAATTCCGAGGGCAAAGGCGGTGTATATAATTTTGTTACAAAGCGCGGTTTGTGTGAGAAAAATGCTAAAATCTCATGGACACAGGTTGAAACGGGAAGTGCTGTGACTTGGAAATATCCCTCTTGCATACTAAAAGGTGACAATTCGGTAGGAGAATTTTATTCGATTGCCGTTACCAATAATTATCAGCAGGCCGACACTGGCACCAAAATGATTCATTTGGGAAAGAATACAAGGTCCACCATCATTAGCAAAGGCATATCAGCTGGGAAATCACAAAACAGCTATAGAGGACTAGTTCAGGTCAGCTCCAGAGCGGACAATGCCAGAAACTTTTCACAATGCGACAGTTTGCTTATGGGTAATAAATGTGGTGCACATACCTTCCCTTATATTGAAGTTAAAAATAAGACGGCTCAGATTGAGCATGAAGCCACCACCAGTAAAATTGGAGAGGACCAAATTTTTTATTGCAATCAAAGAGGAATTGATACCGAAAAAGCGATTGCACTTATTGTTAATGGTTTCAGTAAAGATGTGCTCAACAAATTGCCTATGGAATTTGCTGTTGAAGCACAAAAGCTATTGGAAATTAGCCTTGAGGGCTCTGTTGGATAAGATTGTAAAATGAAAAGACTGATTTTATATACACTCATAATTTTAGGCTTTGGATGTAAAAACAAGTCCGAAAATCTAACTGTATTAAAAGGCAGCTATATTTTTTTTGAAGATGCTGCCGTTTTACAAACACCAAATGAGATTTACGGAGTTTATTTAAATGACAAGGCTGTAGAGTTAAACAAATTAGCAATGTCTTTTAAAGCAAGGCCTTCGGATGCAATCATTGCCGAGCTCAAAGGCATTATTTCGACAGATGATCACGATAAAATTCTTTGGGAAAAAAAATTTGAAATAGTTGAAATTGTTTCCACAAGTTCAAAAAAAGAAACAAAAAATACACTAATACTAGGTGAAGAATAATATGCTAAAAATAGAAAATTTACACGCACGTGTTGGAGATAAGTTTATATTAAAAGGAATTGATTTAGAAATTAATGCTGGAGAAGTCCATGCCATTATGGGCCCAAATGGTTCAGGTAAAAGCACCCTTGCTTCGGTAGTTGCAGGAAAAGAAGAATATGAGATCCGACAGGGACAAATCCTCTTTGAAAATGAAGATATTTCTGAACTTAGTGCCGATGAACGCGCCCATAAAGGACTCTTTTTATCCTTTCAGTACCCTGTTGAAATTCCTGGCGTTACTGTGACAAATTTCGTCAAAACTGCTCTGAACGAAACGCGCAAGGCTAAAGGTCAAACAGACATGCCAGCCAATAAAATGCTAAAGCTCATTCGCGAAAAATCAGAAATGCTAGAAATTGACAGAAAATTTTTATCCCGTTCGCTTAATGAAGGTTTTTCAGGGGGTGAAAAAAAACGAAATGAAATCTTTCAAATGGCCATACTAGAACCCAAACTCGCAATTTTGGATGAGACGGACTCAGGGCTGGATATCGATGCACTTAGAATTGTTGCCAATGGAGTCAACAAACTTAGAAGCAAAGACAACGCAACACTTGTCATTACGCACTATCAACGATTGTTAGATTATATTGTTCCTGATTTTGTACACGTACTTTACGATGGTAAGATCGTTAAATCTGGAGGTAAAGAATTGGCTTTTGAACTTGAAGAAAAGGGCTATGATTGGATTAAAAAAGAAGTAAATCAGAAAGCCTAAATACAAACAACGACATGGAATTAAAAGAGAAATTATTGTCTTCTTATATTGCCTTTGAAAATCAAAATTCAGTAGTAAATTCCTTTGTTAATGAATTGCGTGGAGAGGCCATTAAGAATTTTGAAGCTACGGGTTTTCCATCCAAAAAGAACGAGAACTGGAAGTATACCTCGCTAAAAAAAGTTTTAAATGAGGATTTCAGTCTCTTCCCAGAATCAGAACACACCATAGAGTACAGGGATGTACAACCTTATTTTATTCATGATATTGACACCTACAAAATTGTATTCATTGACGGTAAATATGCCTCACATTTATCGCAAACAACTCATGAAGGGATTGATGTTTGTTTGATGTCATCAGCCTTGACACAGACAAAGTACAGGGCCGTTATTGAAAATTATTTTAGTAAAATTGCGCCAAAAGACAATTTGGCCGCATTGAATACAGCATTTTGTAATGAGGGTGCCTATATCCATATAAAAAAGAATAAGGTTTCCAAGAGGCCCATTCAAATTATACACTTTTCAACGGCTAAAGAATCCGCTCTACTTCTTCAGCCTCGCAATCTCATAGTCGTAGATGAAAATGCACATGTTCAAGTGATAGAGCGACACCAAAGTTTAACAGAAAATCCAACACTGACAAACAGTGTCACTGAAATTTTTGCGAACAAAAGGGCCAATATTGACTATTATAAAATCCAAAATGACAAATCTGGGGCCTCCCTTATTGACAATACATTTATTGATCAACAACAAGAGAGTAACGTCGCGGTTCATACCTTTAGTTTTGGAGGAAAACTCACCCGAAATAACTTGAATTTTCACCAAAATGGAGAGCGCGTAGAATCCATCCTTAAAGGCGTTAGCATTATTGGTCAAAAACAACATATTGATCACAATACTTTGGTTCACCACATAGCGCCTAACTGTGAGAGTCACCAGGACTACAAAGGGATTTTTAGCGACAGTGCGGTGGGGGTATTTAATGGAAAAGTAGTGGTTGAAAAGGAAGCCCAAAAAACAAATGCTTTTCAGGCCAATAACAATCTTTTGGTCAATGACAAAGCGACAATCAATACCAAGCCACAACTAGAAATTTTTGCAGATGATGTCAAATGCTCTCACGGTTGTACGATTGGCCAGCTAGACGAGAACGCCATGTTTTATCTGCAAACAAGAGGAATTCCTCAAAAAGAGGCAAAAGCGCTGCTGATGTATGCCTTTGCAAACAACGTCTTAGAGAGTGTGAAAATTCCTCAGCTTAAAAAGCGTATCAATAAAATAATTGCTGAGAAACTCGGCGTCAATATAGGATTTGATTTATAATGGAAACCTCTTTACAAAAAAACAGTATTGATGTTCACGAAATTCGAAAAGATTTTCCGATCTTAAATCGAAAGGTCAATGGAAAACCGCTTGTTTATTTTGACAATGCAGCAACCTCACAAACACCGCAACAGGTTATTGATGTCATTGCTCAGTATTACAGTTTTTACAACGCCAATATCCACCGCGGAGTTCATCAGCTCAGTCAAGAGGCAACGGACAAATACGAATGCGCAAGGCAAACCATTCAAACCCATTTTAATGCCAAGCACTCTCATGAAATTATTTTTACTTCTGGGACCACACACAGCATCAATTTAGTGGCCCATGGTTTTGGAACGCTTTTAAAAAAAGGGGATGTTATTTTGGTGTCTGCATTAGAACACCACAGCAATATAGTTCCTTGGCAAATGCTTTGTGAAAAAACCGCTGCTCTCCTCAAGGTTATACCAATGACACAAGAAGGTGAATTGGATATGCATGCCTTTGCGGCTCTCTTAAAATTAAAACCAAAGCTGGTTTTCGTAAACCACATATCAAATGCTTTAGGAACGATTAATCCAATTCGAAAAATTATTAACCAGGCACATAAAGTAGGTGCCGCAGTACTTATTGATGGCGCCCAAGCTTGTCCACATATCAAATCAGATGTACAAAGTTTAGATGTTGATTTTTATGTCACCTCTGCTCACAAGATGTGTGGACCCACAGGTATTGGTATGTTGTATGCCAAGGAAGCTTGGTTAAAAAAATTACCTCCGTACCAAGGGGGTGGAGAGATGATTTCAGATGTCACTTTTGACAAAACAACCTACGCAGACTTACCTCACAAATTTGAAGCGGGAACCCCCAACGTTTGTGGAGGCATTGCATTCGGAGCTGCCATTGATTATATGAACGCTATCGGTTTTGACAAAATTGCGGCCTATGAACATAAACTTTTGGAGTATGCTACAAAAGAACTATTGGCAATTGAAGGATTAAAGATTTATGGAACTGCCAAAGAAAAAACCTCTGTGATTTCCTTTAATATTGAAGGTATTCACGCTTATGACTTGGGTACAATTATCGACAAACTAGGAATTGCCATTCGAACAGGGCAGCATTGTGCCCAACCCATCATGGATTTTTACGGTATTCCAGGAACGGCCAGAGCATCCTTCGCATTTTACAACACATTTGAAGAAATCGATGCATTGGTAAAGGCCATAAAAAGGGCTCAGAGAATGCTTTGTTAATTTTGACCTCCTATGAAATTTTTAGTTTCTTGTTTATGTTTTACAATGCTAAGCGTACAATGTGCATCCAATAAAACTGTTGATGACATCAAAACCTCAAATCAAAAAAATACACTCTTTATTTACAAGCAGTACAGCCGAGGTTTTTATAAAGAAGTACACATCAACGCAAGTAGAGCAAAAACTTATCACAACTATCAAAAAACTAAAATCACAGAAAAGGCATTAAGCCAAAAAGAATGGGAGCAATGTTTTGCGCTGTCAAAAACCGTAAACTTAAGTGAGTTAGAAACTTTAAAAGCACCTTCAAATTTACGTCAAACAGACCGTGTCCATCACGGAGAACTGATTGTTGAAAATGGAACTTACAATATAAAATCCCGCTGTTTTTTTGACCATGGGAATCCACCGACTGAAATTAAATTATTAGTGGACCACTTATTGCATATAAGTACACTTAATACTTCTCAAAATTAATAATGATTCGTAATTTTGTAACATGACTATAGCGGGTATACAGAATGATATCGTTGAAGAATTTTCTATGTTTGATGACTGGATGGAACGTTATGAATACATGATTGAGTTGGGGAAATCACTGCCAATTGTAGATGTGAAATTCAAAACAGATGAAAATATTATCAAAGGATGTCAAAGTAAGGTTTGGCTACACGCAGACTTTAAAAATGAAAAAGTCATATTTACAGCGGACAGCGATGCCATTATTACCAAGGGGATTGTCGCGATTTTAATTCGTGTATTTTCCCACCAATCACCAAAGTCAATATTGGATGCCAATACGGACTTTATTGATGCGATTGGTCTTAAAGAGCACTTATCGCCCACCCGCGCCAACGGCTTGGTAAGTATGATAAAACAAATAAAAATGTATGCCATAGCATACCAAACAAAGCAACAATCATGAGCGAATCAAATATTGATGTCAATGCCTTAGGTGAAAAAATAGTCCGTGTATTAAAGACCATATTTGATCCTGAAATTCCTGTAGATATTTACGAATTAGGTTTGATCTATGACGTTTTTGTCAATGAAGATTACGAAGTTAAAATATTGATGACTTTGACCACTCCCAATTGCCCTGTTGCTGAAACATTACCCTTAGAGGTTGAAGAAAAAGTAAAATCCATGGATGCGGTTAAAAACGCAGAAGTTGAAATTACGTTTGATCCACCATGGTCTCAGGATTTAATGAGTGATGAAGCCAAACTTGAACTAGGATTTCTGTAAAATGGCTGAAGAAATAATCAATCGCGTTGCAAAAAGTAAACTCATCACCCTAAATTTAGAGGACTTCTATCCCAGCGGAAAACGTGTGGCCCTAGATATCAAGAACTGGCTTTTTCAGGGCTTGATATTAAAAGAAAAAAACTTTCGAGAAACTCTTAAAAATTACAATTGGAGTGAATTTAAAAACCACTATGTTGCCGTCTTTTGCAGTTCGGAAGCCATTGTTCCCGCATGGGCTTATATGCTGGTTCAAACCCACCTTAACGGTATTTCCAAAAAAACAGTTTTTGGAACCCTTGAAACCCTAGAAACAGTTCTTTTTTGCTCAATTATTGACAATATGGATTTGAGTTTTTGCGAAGGTAAACCCGTAATTATTAAAGGTTGCTCTGAAAAGCCGGTACCGCAAAATGCTTATTTATTGCTCCTTGAAAAACTGCAGCCAGTTGCAAGGTCAATTATGTATGGAGAAGCCTGCTCCTCCGTTCCTCTTTTTAAGAAAAAGTAATCCTTACCAAGGGCCTTCAAATTATTGTTCAATCACAAATATTGTAATATATTTGCCCTAATTGAACCCCAAATACTACCTAATATGAAAAAAATACTCTTTTATATACCCCTATTTATCATTCAAATTTCATTTGCACAAGAATCTCAAGAGCCCCCTCGATGGGTAAAAAAAGGCATTGTGACCTTTCTTGTCAATCAATCCGCTTTTGACAACTGGATTGCAGGAGGAACCAGTAACTTTTCTGGAACTACAGGCATTAATTTCGACCTAAATTATCAAAAAAATGACTGGACTTGGGACAATAAACTCTTGGCAAATTTTGGTCTTACTAAAATTAAAAACCAAGACGTTCAAAAATCCAGTGATATATTAGAGTGGAACTCTGTCGTCGGTAAAAAGGCCTCTAATGATTGGTATTATTCTGCATTTTTAAATTTCAAAACACAATTTGCAGGCGATTTAAACGGCGAAAGAGAAGACCTCACAAAATTCTTTTCCCCAGCTTACATACAATTTGGACCTGGAATGCTTTGGAAAAAAAGTGACAATTTAAAGGTCAATATTGCTCCGTTAACAAGCCGATTTATCATTGTTGACAGCAGCCTGACACTCGCCAATAACGCCTATTTTGGCGTTGAACAAGGTAAAAGCAGTCGCTATGAGTTGGGAGGGGCCATAGGAGTTTATTACAAGTTTGATGTGATGAAAAATATTTCTGTAGAAAACATTCTGAATTTGTACTCAAATTATTTGGAGGATCCTCAAAACGTGGATTTGGATCATACCTT
>TARA_B100001093_G_scaffold488789_1_pt1 | contig 16647 bp, 17 predicted proteins | sample TARA_B100001093 | Tara Oceans TARA_B100001093 (sample SAMEA2623116) | marine metagenome | biome: marine biome (ENVO:00000447); feature: surface water layer (ENVO:00002042); material: "saline water (ENVO:00002010), including plankton (ENVO:xxxxxxxx)" | depth 5 m
CTCCCGAAGCTTTTAAATCATCTAAAAAAGAGGTTTTAGAAGTGTTGATATAAATAAATGAAGACAAAAAAGGCTGTTTAACTGGATCAAAATTATAGGCATACTTGGCTTGCACACCTCGCTCAGACAAATCGTTAAGCGCAACACCTGGATGCAATCGTGCTAAATAAGGCACATCCTGAGCATGAATAAAATGCATGATAAAAAACGAAAATAATAAAAGACGTAATTTCATTTAGTTTTGAAATTTATGAATCAATTCTTCATCAGACAAATTGAGAATCTGAATCATTCCCTTAGCTTGAGATACATATGGATGGTTTGGATAATGCTCTATAAAATCCTCATAGGTGTTTTTTGCTGTTAGGCGTTGATCAAGTGCTTCAAAACAATGGGCTTGATGAAAAAGTGCTATTGGAGCAACCTTAGCATTAGGAAATTGGGTATGCACTTTATGAAATGTTTTCGCAGACTTTAAATGTGCACCCAAACCTTTCAAAACTTCACCTGATTTAAACAACAATTCAGGAATTTGTTCAGCATCAGGATAAGCACGTATATATTCATCATATGCCACTAGTACTTCTTTTGCAAGTGTTTTGTTTGCTGCCGCGTCTTCAACTTGCATTAATTTATTTTCAAGCTCTAACAAGTTTTTTAAATCTGTTTGCTGATTAGTCTCACAAGCAATTAAAACCAAAAACATAAACAGAGACAATAAAACAACTCTCATCGTCTTCCTTTTTTTTGTTTATAAAAGCGCATTCTATACTCGGGACTAATCTTCCCATTCATAATATCACTTAACTTGCGTTTAATCATTGTTTTTCTGAGCATAGAAAGATAGTCGACAAACAACACACCTTCGGTATGATCGAACTCATGCTGAATCACTCGAGCAGCAAATCCATCAAAAGTATCCGTATGCTCTACAAAATTTTCATCGCAATAGCGAATGGTAATCTTAGGCTTTCTCGACACATCTTCACGCACTTCAGGAATGCTCAAACAGCCCTCACTAAACAACCACTCTTCACCTTCTTCTTCAATAATTTCTGCGTTGATAAATATTTTCTTAAAATCAGCCAAATAGGATTCATCTTCTTTAAATGAAGAGCAATCCACAATAAACAATCGAATAGGAATTCCAATTTGATGCGCTGCCAAACCTATACCTCTTGAAGCATACATCGTTTCAAACATATTGGTTATGAGCTCTTGGAGATTGGGATAATCAGAACTAATCTCTTCTCCTACTTTTTTGAGAACAGGATCGCCATAAGCTACTACAGGTAAAACCATACTAATTTTATATTTTTTGTTGTTCCATATACGATTGTAATATAAGCGTAGCACTTACTTCATCAACAAGTGCCTTATCCTGTCGTGCTTTCTTTTTTAATCCGCCATCAATCATAGACTGAAAAGCAATTTTTGAAGTAAAACGTTCATCAATCAATTTAACTTTCATTTCTGGAAATTGCTTTCTAATCTGTTTTGCAAAACTTTTAACATAAGGCGTGGCATCTGTGTTTTGATTCCTAAGATTTTTTGGCATTCCCATAACAATGGTAGACACAGACTCTTTGGAGAGGTATTCTATCAAGAAATCCATACAATTATGTGTACGAACCGTGCAAAGACCGGAGGCAATCAATTGAAGCTCATCGGTAACTGCAATACCGACTCTTTTAGTCCCATAATCTAATGCCAACAATCTTGTCATAAAACACAAATTAGAACAAATATAAAAAAACTAAAAATGCATCTGGTCTTATGCATGAAACTTCTTCCATCGGCGTTTCTCACGCTTTAATAATGCATCAAACTTGGAAGGGAGCGAAATTTCAAAAGTTTGGTTTAATAGACTTACCGGATGTATAAATGAGACTTTACAAGCAGTTAAAAACAAGCCTTTACCTTTTAGAATCTTTTCAAAATCGTGAACAGCATCTCCGACAATCGGATGACCTATCTCAGCCATATGAATTCTCAACTGATGGGTTCGACCTGTTTTAGGTTGAAGCTCAACTAAAGTAACATAATTATAAGACAAGGACTGCTCTACCCTAATACTATTGTAAAATGTTTTTGCTTTTTGTTGGTCAATAGATGAGTCTAATACCCCTTCACCTTCTAGTTTGCCTTTTACAAGAGCTACATATGTTTTAGAAATCTGTTGGGTTTCAAATTGTTGCCCTAAATTAATTTGAGCGCTTCTTGTTTTAGCAACCAATAGAAGTCCTGAAGTCAACTTGTCTAACCGATGAACCGGTCTTGGAAGGATTAAAGCATCCTGTTCTTTAGAAACAGATAGATTATATGGCAGCGCATTCTGAATGGTTTTATAATAATTTCCACTTACAGTAAAGCCTGCAGGCTTATGAATAACGGCCATAGACTCATCCTCAAAAAGCACCTCAAGTTTCAAAGGGAACATTTTAAATCCACCCAAATCTTGTGCATTCACCTCTATCTTGTCTCCTTCTGAAAGCCATTCACCAGACAAGGCAATCTTACCATTTAATAAGATCAATTCATTTTTAAAGGCTTTTTTCACCCCATTATTAGAAGGAAATACCCCAGATAAGTGAATGCACACATAATCAAAAATACGCATCCTTTCAGGCAATAAAGGCACAAAAAAGCTATGAAGAATCATAAAGCAAAAATAATCGGATTTATTCAAGATAAAAAATGAACTAACAGAACTTAATATGACTTCAGCAAAAGCAAAAAAGAATAATCATAAATCGATTAAAATGTATATAAATTCTTATTTTCGCTCTATATAATTCCTTATGACAGACTTACAAAATACAATAGAAAAAGCTTGGGAAGACCGCCGTCTATTAAAAGAAACTGTTACCCAGAATGTTATTCGTGAAGTGATAGAACACATCGACAAAGGCCGATTGCGAATTGCCGAACCACATGGCTCTTCATGGCAAGTAAATGAATGGGTTAAAAAAGCTGTTGTCATGTATTTTCCCATACAAGAAATGAAAACCATTGAAACAGGTCCATTTGAATTCCACGACAAAATGGAATTGAAAAAAAACTATGCAGAACTCGGTGTTAGAGTCGTGCCTCATGCCATAGCACGTTATGGAGCCTATGTTGCCCCGGGCGTGATTATGATGCCTTCATACATTAATATTGGCGCACATGTTGGTTCTGGAACCATGGTCGACACCTGGGCTACTGTTGGCTCTTGTGCCCAAATTGGATCTAACGTGCACTTAAGTGGTGGTGTAGGAATTGGAGGTGTTTTAGAACCCCTTCAGGCCGCTCCAGTAATTATAGAAGACAATGCTTTTATTGGATCTAGATGTATTGTTGTAGAAGGTGTTAGAGTAGAAAAAGAAGCCGTACTAGGTGCCAATGTCGTCTTAACTGCCTCAACAAAAATTATTGATGTTAGTGATGATGAACCCAATGAATACAAAGGTTACGTTCCATCGCGTTCAGTAGTCATTCCAGGGACTTACACAAAATCTTTCCCTGCAGGCGACTACCAAGTACCTTGTGCTTTAATTATTGGTAAAAGAAAAGAAAGCACCGACAAAAAAACTTCCTTGAACGATGCTTTAAGAGACCATAGTGTAGCTGTATAATCTATCCCACAATCGTTTTTTCATCGTCCTTACAGTGCCATTCTTTAACTGGGACAGACCAATCTCCATACTTTGCAGTAAGATAGTTTTTATAATTGTATGGGACTGTCAATTTATACCCCATAAAATCTATACTTTCTTGAGATTCATAATGTGATTTATCTACACGTAAAAACTTCCCCATAGATTGCCAATATGTGTATTTGTCATCATCTTTTTTAACGAAAATATCTAAAACCACCATTTTCTCTGCAAAAGAGGGATAAAACATCTTCAAAAAAGAATAACCCAAAGGTTTTAATTTAAAAATACGGTAGTCATTTTGCTTAATAGGACCATAAGACTTTCTTCCTTTTGTACAGGTAAGTCTGTAACCCATTAAGTAAAATCTCCAACGCAATTTATCTAACTTTTCGGCATCAGAATAATCAATTGAAATATCTACATCATGATCCCATGGAAGTAGATCTCCATCGCGCACAATACCAAGTAATGTACCACCTTCCAAAAAATACTTTATCCCATGATTTGTTAAAAAATCAGTAGAATAAAAAAGCATTTTACGCGCTTTTCGTATGTTTTTAAAATTTAATTGGAGCATGAATGAAAAATTTCAATTTTAAGTTGCAAAAATACAATTTATAGTGAATTAAAAATTTATTAAATCAATTTATACAGTTTATAAAAGGTGCATTATGAGAGCCTATTACCCGCAAAAATTATATTTTTGCAATTGCACGAAATAATACAGAAAAAATACATGCTAAAATTATCTGCAATAATACCTACATTTAATGAGGAAAAAAATATAGAAGCAGCCATTCAATCTGTATTATTTGTTGATGAAATTATCATTATTGATTCGTACAGTATTGATAAAACCATTGATCTCGCTAAAAAATATAATGTTCGTATTATTCAAAGAACATTCGACAACTTTTCCAATCAAAAAAATTATGCCATCGAAAATGCAAAACACGAATGGATTGTATTATTAGATGCTGATGAACGTGTAGGGGAAAAATTAAAAGTTGAAATTCAAAATATCATAAAAAATGGACCCGAAGCTAGCGCATATTGGGTATATCGAAGAAATTATTTACTTGGTAGAGAAATTAAATACAGTGGATGGCAAAACGATAAGGTAATCCGGTTAATCGAAAGAGATGTATGCAAATACAACGGAAAATTAGTACATGAAGAAATAGCGTTACCAAAAAAAACTGCATTCCTGAAACACAAGCTAGACCACTACACTTATAAAGACTTTGACAGTTTTATTAACAAAAAAAATAAAGTTGCTCAATTACAAGCTGAAATGCTTGCAGCAAAAAACAAAAATGCAACTATTGGTAAACTGCTTATCAAACCAACTTATAGATTTATTAACCACTACTTCTTAAGGAGAGGTTTTTTAGATGGTTTTCCAGGTTTTTTTATTTCCAGTTTCTACTTCTACACAATTTTTATACGTTACATAAAGCTTTGGCTAATTAACAAAGGACTTAAATAATTTTTTTATGAAGTTCACCCTCTTTTGTGAAAACCCATATGCCTTTGCTATTTTAGCACCTCTTAGAAATGTGTTAATACAAAAAGAATATGATTTTATTTGGTTCTTACCAGAAAAGCTATTCAACGAATTTCCTTTTAAAGAAGAAAAACACACAACTAACATACATGTTATTAATGCATACAAAAGCGATGTTATTTTAGTTCCCGGAAATGAAGTCCCTCACTATCTCAGAGGTCTAAAAGTTCAAGTTTTTCATGGTCTTGCTGGAGAGAAAAAGGGTCATTTTAGAATTCGTCATTACTTTGATCTTTATTTAACACAAGGACCTTATTTCACCAAAAAATTTAACGAATTAAGAAAAAAATACAAGGATTTTGATGTTATAGAAACAGGTTGGTCAAAACTAGATATCTACTCGAATAATAAAAGTGAATTTCACAAAGAAAAAGATGTCTTAAAATCGAATCACAAAGCCGATAAAATCATCCTTTACGCGCCAACTTTCTCGCCATCACTAACTTCGGCTCCTTTTCTAAAAAAGGAAATTCAAAACTTAGCAGCAAATACAAAATATTTGATACTCATAAAGTTTCACGACTTAATGTCTGATAAGTTAATAAGCGAGTATAAATCTATAGCAAATAAATATGATAACATCATCTTTCTCGAAGAACGTAATATTCTTAAATATTTAATTATTGCTGACATCATGATAAGCGATACATCTTCGGTAGTATTCGAGTTTTTATTACTAAACAAACCTGTTATCACATACAAATCGATCAAACCAACAAATGCAAGGGAAAATATTAATGACGCGAAACTGCTCTCAGAAAAAATACAATACAATTTGAATGAAGACCCATATGCTGTTCAAAGAGCAAAAATTATTGAAGAATACCACCCATATAATGACGGAAACTCTTCACTAAGAATGATTAAAGTTATAGAAAATTATGTCAAAGAAAATGGTATACCAGAAAGAAGAAACTTGCCTTTGCTAAGGAGATTTAAAATCAATAGAAAGTACAAATAATGCAAGATCAAATAAACGCAGCAACGGAAATACTTAAACAAGGAGGCATTATACTCTACCCCACAGATACCATTTGGGGAATTGGATGTGATGCCACCAATGAGGAATCAGTCAAGCGAATTTATAAACTCAAAAAACGTAGCGACAGCAAAAGCTTAATTGTTCTTATAGACAATGATGTTAGACTGCAAAGAACCGTTGAAGAAGTCCCAGAAGTTGCATGGGACATCATGGATTACAGTAAAAAACCTGTTACTATAATATACGACAATCCTAAAGGCATCGCAAAAAGTGCAGTAAACAATGACGATTCTTTAGGCATACGTGTGGTAAAAGATGCATTCTGTAAAAAACTTATTAGCAAACTTAACAAGCCCATCATTTCTACCTCTGCCAACATCTCTGGAGAAAAACAAGCGAACTGTTTTGCAGAGATTTCTGAAGAGATTAAGAAATCTGTAGATCATATTGTAAATTTACGCCAAGATGAAAGTGAGCCAAAGCAAAGCTCTACAATTATCAAACTAGACCCTTCAGGATTAATAAAAATTATTAGAGAATAAATTGATACAACATCTTCAACATAAAATCTTTAAATGCATTTCGGAATGCGCAGATGATCTGGGCTTAGAAACCTACGTAATTGGCGGTTATGTTCGAGATTTACTGTTAAAGCGCAAAGAGCCAAAAGACATCGATATTGTTTGTGTAGGCAGTGGTATTGAATTGGCAAAAAAAGTGGCTCATAAGTTAAACGGAAAACCAAAAGTTCAAGTCTTTAAAAACTTTGGAACCGCTATGGTAAACCACAAAGATTTAGAAATAGAATTTGTAGGTGCACGCAAAGAGTCCTATAAAAAAGATTCAAGGAAACCAAGTGTTGAAAATGGCACTTTAGAAGACGATCAAAACCGAAGAGACTTTACCATTAACACATTAGCACTGTGTTTAAATAAAGATCGATATGGAGAACTACTTGACCCATTTAACTCCATAAGTGACCTAGAAAAGGGAATCATTAGAACCCCATTAGATCCAGATATCACCTATTCTGATGACCCACTAAGAATGATGCGTGCGGTACGTTTTGCAACACAGCTAGACTTTACCATCGAAAAGGATTCCTTGCAAGCAATAGAACGAAATGCAAAACGCTTAGAAATCATCTCTCAGGAAAGGATTATTGATGAATTAAATAAAATTATCCTTACTGAAATCCCTTCCAAAGGTTTTAAGATACTTTTCAACACGAAACTACTGCATCAGTTCTTCCCAGAGTTTGTCGAATTACATGGCATTGAAGTTATAAAAGGTAAAAAACACAAAGACAACTTTTACCATACCCTCGAAGTTTTAGAAAACCTCTCTAAAAACACCGACAACCTATGGTTAAGATGGGCTGCACTCTTACACGACATTGCCAAACCCGAAACAAAACGATTTGAAGAAGGACACGGATGGACCTTTCACGGACATGAATTTATAGGATCTAAAATGGTTCCTAAAATTTTTAAACGGTTAAAGCTTCCTCTAAATGAAAAAATGAAATACGTACAAAAACTTGTGCTGCTTCATCTTCGACCTATTGTCCTATCAAAAGACTTTATTAGTGATTCGGCTTTGCGCAGACTATTATTCGATGCTGGAGAAGACTTGGAAGACTTAATGCTCCTGTGCGAAGCAGACATCACATCTAAAAACGAAAAAAAAGTAAAACAGTTTCTCAACAACTTTCAGATTGTAAGACAAAAATTAAAGGATATTGAAGAGCGCGACCACATTAGAAACTGGCAACCGCCTATTTCTGGTGCGCTTATTATGAATACCTTTGATATAGAACCTGGTAAAATTGTTGGCGAAATAAAAAAACAAATTCGGGAAGCCATACTCGATGGCATCATCCCAAATGAATACAATAAAGCCTATGAATTCATGCTTGAAAAAGCAAAAGAACAAGGCTTAGAGAAACAATAAAAGGATTTGTATATTTATTAAAAAAAAAATATGACCATATACGGTTTTCGTGTCATACTTGACTACAATCAGGCAGACATCTTCAGAGATATTGAAATATCAAGTGAAGCAACATTTGAAGACTTTCACAACAGTATTGTACAAGCCTTTGCTCTAGACTCTGGAGAAATGGCCTCATTTTACAAAAGTGATGAGCAGTGGACTCAAGGTGAGGAAATTAGTTTGTTTGCGGTGGACGAAAAAGCCTTTCTGATGTCCGACTGGACCATAGAGCAAATGTGTACAGAAGTAGGCAGCAAAATGCTTTACATCTTCGATTTCCTAAACATGTGGGCCTTCTACGTAGAAGTGATGGAAATAAATGAACCTAAAGCAGGTGAATCTTACCCTAAACTCATCTATTCTGAAGGTATCATGCCAGGAGAAAGAGAAAACATTCAATTTGAAAGTCATGAAGATTTAAGTCAGACGCCAAAAGAATCTGGCCTCTTCGAAGATGATATCTTTGATGGCTTTGATGATTTTAACCAATACGAATAAGTATGCAAGAAATCGATCGCCTCTTAAAAAATCAAGATTCATTTTTTAAATCAAAAAAAACACTTTCTATAAACTATAGAAAAGAAAGTTTGATACGTTTAAGAAAGGCCATTCATGCACATGAAGAAGAAATTATTGATGCCTTATATAAAGACCTTAAAAAACCCAAATTAGAAGCTTACGCCTCGGAAATAGGAGTCGTACTTACAGAAATAAACTATTTTATCAAAAACATAGAAAAAATTTCTAAACCCAAAAGAGTCAAAAGTGCCTTACTAAATTTTCCTTCTAAAGAATACATCTACCAAGATCCTTATGGGAAAGTACTCATAATAGCCCCATGGAATTACCCGTTTCAACTTACCATTAATCCAATGATAGCAGCAATAGCGGCTGGAAACTGCGTGGTATGTAAACCATCTGAAGTATCTTCAAACACCTCTCAATTGGTCGCAAAAATCGTTGCTAAAGTGTTTGATCCAGAGCATGTATCTGCTATAGAAGGAGGTGTAGATATAACTCAATTTTTATTAAAACAAAAATGGGAATACATCTTCTTTACAGGAAGCTCATCGGTAGGTAAAATTGTTATGAAAGCAGCTGCAGAGCAACTCTGCCCTGTTACATTAGAGCTTGGAGGTAAAAGTCCTGTGATCGTAAATAAAGATGCCAAATTAAAACAAAGCGCAAAACGAATTGCTTGGGGAAAACTATTCAATGCCGGGCAAACTTGCATTGCACCAGACTACATTTACGTTCACGAATCGGTAAAAAAAGAATTTACAGCCCTGCTTATTGACGAATTTAAAGCTGCTCTGGGTGAAGATCATCAGCAAAGTAAAGATTATGCACGTATTATAAATAATAAGCACTACGAGCGTATTATGTCACTGCTCGACAAAGAAAAAGTTGTGTATGGCGGTAAACACAGTGCTGAAGAAAATTATATAGAACCTACCCTACTTAATGATATAGATTGGGATTCAAAAAGTATGAAAGAAGAAATTTTTGGGCCATTACTACCAATCATGACCTTTACAGACTTAAACACAATAATTGACACCATAAACAAACATGATAAACCTCTTGCTGCCTACTATTTTGGGGAAACCAAAAAAAACCAAGAAACGTTTTTAAAGCAGCTCTATTTTGGTGGTGGATGCATCAATGACACCGTCATTCATGTGGCCGGAAAAAGCCTTCCATTTGGTGGTGTCGGAACAAGTGGTATAGGATCTTACCACGGGGCTAAAAGTTTTGAGTGCTTTAGCCACCAAAAAGGTATTGTAAAAAGAGGCACATGGATCGATGTTCCTATTAGATATGCCCCTTATGCTTCAAAATTACCTTTCATAAAAAAGTTGTTTAAATTCATTAGCTAATGGACAAATACCTCATCCTGATTGCAGGCCCTACTGCAGTTGGAAAAACGCAACTTTCACTTTCTATTGCCGAACAATACAAAACAGATATTATATCATGTGATTCTAGACAATTTTATAAAGAAATGTGCATCGGTACTGCAGTTCCTAATGCTGATGAATTATCGAAAATTAAACACCATTTTATTCAAAATTTAAGCATTGAAGACAACTATTCAATAGGACAATTTGAGCGGGACGCACTTGCAAAAATTGAAGCCCTTCACAAAAACAACAATGTGGTCGTGATGGTTGGAGGCTCTGGAATGTACATCGATGCCGTTTGTAAGGGTCTAGATGATTTCCCTCCAGTACCTGATTCAATTCGTGAGCAATTAAATCTACGTCATCAAAACGAAGGCTTAGATGCATTAAAAGAGGAACTTATGAAGCTTGACCCAAACTATCATGAACTGGTCGACTCATCAAATCCACACAGAATAATACGCGCGATAGAAGTCTGTATGGTTTCAGGTAAACCCTTTTCATCATTTCGTAAAAAACAGGCTAAACAAAGGAATTTTAAAACGGTTAAAATCATCCTGAATAGAGACAGAGAAGAATTGTACTCTCGCATCAACAAAAGAGTAGATAAAATGATGACGAAAGGCCTGTTAGAAGAAGTTAAAAAGCTTTACGATTATAAAGATTGTAACGCCCTTCAAACTGTTGGTTACAAAGAACTCTTTGCCTACTTTGATGGCAAATGGGATTTAGAAACTGCCATTGAAGAAATCAAGAAAAATACACGTAGATACGCCAAAAGACAAATGACTTGGTTAAGAAGAGATACCCAAAATGTTTTTTTTAACCCTGACAAAACATCAGAGATTATAGCATTCGTTGAAAAAAACACTAAAAACTAAACTTTAACCATATATCAAAGTCACAAAACATAAATAAATTATTAAAGGAATAAAAGGTTGTTAAAATTATTGAGTAACGAAGCTAAACAAACGCTTAATAAGTGCTCTAATAAATAATATTGAAGGTACTGAAGTTATAATCTTTAAATCTTCTTTAAAGCTTGATGAATCGTCTAAAAATCTAAATAAAGTCTTCACATCTACTTTATGAAATAATTTTGAAAACAATTCAGAACCAAGCTTATTTTGTGCCGATAAGACATCTAAAAATAGCATGTCATAAAAAGTAAACTTTGTTAATTTATCAAACCTTTTAAGGTTACTATCCCCTTTCAAAGCACTAATTAAATCAAGTGTTTTTCTACTACAATTATTAAAAGTATAGCCTGTACTTGGCTTAGTCCATCCGCCATTTGTTCCTATATTTATTAGTTTTGAACTATTGTGTGCAGAAAATGGGTAAACCGTCATTGGAATGGCGCCTTGCTCTTTTCTAAGTATCGTATAATTAGCAATGCCTCTTCGGTCTAAATACGCTTTGATTCCAGCTTCGTAGCTCGAGTAATTTAAGAGCTCTTTTGAGAAAAGAGTATACTCAACTAGAGCTTTATTACTACTAATAGGTAATACATACATAAATCTTGTATTTCCTTCTTGAGGAATGCCAAAGTCCATAAAAGTAGCAGTAGACGAATCAAAACAAGACGTATCTGTTTTAATAAACCAACCCACAAAATGTTGTTGGAGAACAGGATATTTATTTTGTTTCGTATAATTTTCAGGATTTGGGATACTGTTAAATAATTTAGAAGCAGTAAAGATCATATCTCTAGTATGAACTTCCACATTTTTATTGTTAGGAATGATATTTACAACTTCTTGCTTAAGAAATTTGATATTTGATTTTGAACGAATCACAGACCAAACTTCTTGGTAGAAATCTTTACTATTAATCATTTTATATCGGTAAGGACTCAAAGATAGTTTTAGATGAGATTTAGAATCTGCAAAAATAACAGAGTCCCAATATTTGGAGACTAAGCCATCCCACTCACCATCTGAATCCTCCCAAAAAGACCAAGTTCTATCATCAGTATTACGTTTAATTGAATCAATAATCAAAATTGATTTTTGATCGAAAAATGAATCTTTTGCAAGTCTATAAGCAAGCATTAATCCAGCAGCACCAGCACCAGTTATTATGTAATCGTAATACTTCATTTATAAAATTAAAAAGATGGAAAAAAATACAAACATGCAAATCATTATATGACAAGATATTTTTGAATTTGTATCAATACTAAAAGATTGATACCACCAATGAGCCATATTTGCAACAATAAACCAAGCAATATAATTCTGTAAAGGGACAATTCCGTCTTTAAATACCCAAAAATCAAATCTTGGAGCAGAAACTTCAATAACCATATCTAAAAACATCATTAAAAGTGCACCAATCAAAATTCTTAAACCTTTATTTTGAACAACCATTTTTGCTACATCTGTGCTAACTATTGTGAGTAGACACCAATTGAGGCAAATCATAATAGGAACTCCAAATATTTTAAGCCCTAAATTTTCACCATAGGTGTAAGAACCATAAATAAGATCAAAGTTAACACCTAGTACTTCTGAGGTAAAACCCAAAATTAGAGGTATAGAGATGGCTTTAAAAACTATATAGGGATTTCCTTTTAGACATAAAATAACAATCAGAAAATTAAGCGTAAGATGTAAAGGGGTCAAAGCTAAAAAGCAAGCACTAGCAGATGACATAATACCCAGAATACCTGAGATGGTAAACAACCAAACTAATCCGATATAAGCATTTAATTTAAGATTCATGCATTTGAGCTTTTATGTATTAAGTCTGCTGTAATTTTACCTGACCACAAACAAAGAGGTATTCCACCTCCTGGATGAACGCTTCCTCCACAGAAAAATAGATTACCAATAGAACTGCTAAAATTCGGATGTCTCAAAAAAGCAGAAAATTTAGAATGGCTTGCTGCCCCATATATTGAACCTTGATAACTACGGGTTTTTTTCTCTATGTCTCTAGGATCAATTATAGATTCAAAATTAATGAGCTGATTCAAATCGACCTTAAGAACTCTATTTAATTTTTCTATAATATTTGTTCTTGTTTGTCTAATTAAAGCATCCCAATCTTGTCCTTTATTTCCAGGAACATTAACCATAGTAAACCAATTTTCACATCCTTCAGGTGCATCATTAGATTCTTCTTTAGAACTTATATTTATATATACCGTAGGATCGTTAGAAATTGTTTGATCTTTAAAAATACACTCGAATTCATTCTTGTAATCAGCAGAGAAAAAAATGTTATGCAAATCTAAATCTGGAAATGTCTTTTTGATACCCCAATAAAAAATAAGAGCAGAGCTACTTCTTTCTTGAGAAAGAGTTCGTTCGGGCGCTTTTTGCTTGGGTAATAGTTTTTTATAGGATGATACAACATCAGCATTAGAAATCACTATATCTGAAGAAATAAAACCTTTTGCAGTCATAATACCAGTGACTTTAGAAGCTTTAGTTATAATTTCCTCAACTTTGGTATTAAAGGTAAACTTAACCCCCAAATCTTTAGCTAACTGAACAAGACTTTTAGTAATTTGGTGCATACCCCCTTTTGGGAAATACGTTCCAAATGAATGTTCTAGATGTGGTATCATAGACATAATTCCCGGAGTTTTGTAAGGTGATGATCCATTGTATGTGGCAAATCTATTGTAAAACTGAACCAATCGAGGATCCTTAAAAATACTGGAATTGTAATCAGATAAATTTTTGTTTATGTTGAGTTGAGGGAGCCTTACTAGCGCTTTTATAGTATCTTTAGATAAATATGTAGAGAGTTTGTGAAGAGAATTCTCTAAAAATAATGACGCCGTAAGTTCATATTTATTTTCACTTTTAAAAAGGTAGTCGAGCATGGTTTTTTCTGAAACGTCAAAGGTATTTGAAGCACTTTTTGCAAAAGCATTTTTATCAGAAGGTGCAGAAAATCTTGTACCGTCTTCAAAAAAGTAATTACATATAACCGACTTTCTTTTGTAAGTAAAATAATCTTCAATAGGTTTATCAGCAATTTCAAAAAGTTCTTCTATGAGATGAGGCATAGTAAACAATGAAGGCCCCATATCAAATCTATAGCCATTAGATTTAAATGCTGTAAGTTTTCCTCCAGCATAAGAATTTGCTTCGAATATTTCAACATGGTAACCGATAGACTGAAGTCTTATTGCAGCTGCCATACCAGCAATACCTGAACCTACAATAATGATGCGATTGTTTTTCATTTCCAGATAAATATAAGATGAAATTCAGAATTTAATACGCGATAATAGAATTGTTTTTTTTTACAACAAAACATTTAAGCCATCATCGGCCAAAACAGTGTTCTCAAACACCAATTTTGCTTCATCTAAAAGTAATTTTAAATCGGGGTACCGTGCTGAATAGTGCCCTAACATGAGCATTTTAACATCTGCTTTTTTTGCAATTAATGCCGCGTGTTCTGCTGTAGAATGTTTGGTTTTTTTAGCTAAAGCCTCACAATCCTTAGCAAATGTAGCTTCATGATAAAGCAAATCTGCGCCCTTAATAAAATCACATAGAGCTGGGTAGTACACCGTATCAGAACAGTATGCGTATGAAAGTGAAGGTTCAGGATCAAAGGTCAATTTCGTGTTTTCTACAAGAGTACCATCTGCTTTAATATAATCGGCACCATCTTTAATTTTATTTAACTCATAAACTGGTACCTCGAAAGCATCTACAGCTTTTCGATTTATTTTTCGAGGTTTAATTTTTTCTTTAACTAAGAATCCACAGGTCTCAATAGAATGACGGAGCGGAAATGAATGAACTTCTACCCTTTTATCTTCAAATAAAAGTGCAGGAGACATAAAATTTAAAGGGTGAAAATTGAGCTTGTAACTTAAGTAAGTATTAGATGCATTAAATAAAGATTGTAATATGTTTAAAAGATTAGCTGGGGCATATAAATCAAGTTCTTTTTCTCTTCCAAAGAGATGAAATGTAGACAACAATCCGGGTAATCCAAAATAGTGATCACCATGTAGATGAGAAATAAAAACAGCTTGAATTTTTTGCATGCGTATTTTGTTTTTACGCAACTGGATCTGTGTTCCTTCCCCACAATCTATCAAAAAGCACCGATCTTGTACTTGTACAAATTGTGAAGTATGATTTCTATATGAAGTTGGAGAAGCTGAGCCACATCCCAAAACAGTTATTTCAAAACTCATAAATACAGAAGATATTTGAATATAAGTGTAAAGCTAAAAAAATAGCTCCTCAAACAAATGAGAAGCTATAAATTCTATAAAATAAAAATGAGATTAATTTCCTGGATAATAAAACGTCACTGAAGAACTCAACTTGGTCTGATAGCCTTCACCTGAAATAAGATCTCCAATACCATTGTAATCCCATTCAGGTAAATATGCCGTACCATCAAAAGTTTTAACAATAACTATTTCATTTAAGATAGGCGCTAACATTTGCTCTAAATTACCCGAAGAGTCTCTTAAGTAAGAAAACATATTCCAACCGGCATTTAATTCCATCTGATAAGCTTCTGGAAGTAATTTCGTTCCACTAATTGTTAAGTCGTTTGGAGCACTAAGCTTAATCATATAACCTTGTCCATTATTTAAATCGCCAATGCCATTAAAATCGAAATTTGGCAAATAAGCTAATCCTTCACCATCTTTAGCAATAATTAAAGAATTGTATACCGGAGCTAAAACAACATCCATAGCAGGGTTTACTGGTTGAATATAGGTTGAAAAAGTGTACCAACCCACCGGTAAACCAATGGTCTGGGAATCAGCTACAGGGGCAAACTCACAGGAGCCATCATCTACTTCAGCATCAGCATTGTAATTTAGCGCATCAGGATTGGTACAGCCACTAACAGGCTCATCACAATTAAATTCTCCAGTAAATGGTGCACCACCACTAATTAATTCTTGACCTGAAGCATCACTAATAATCCAAGATACCTCCGTTGGATAACTCCCATCTGTAGCTGTTACAGAAACACAACCTTCAGTAGGATCGTAACAAAGAGATGCAGATGCATTATCTCCAGTTTCAAAAGTAAAAGACTCACCATTAATTATTAAATCTGTTCCATTCCATCCGTCACCATAAGAATCAATCATTTCAATACTTAGCAAGGCCCCTGAACCACATTCAATATTTCCATCACAATCGTAACCAGGAAGTGGGCCATCGCCACCACAATCACCACATTCATCTAATTCAGAACATGAGCCATCGTCAAGCTCGGCAGAGGCGTTGTAATTACATGCACTAGGATCGGTACAACCACTCACTTGAACATCACAATTAAATTCATCAGTAAATGGAGCACCACCACTTAGTAATTCTTCTCCAGATGCATTGCTAATGGTCCAAGACACCTCAGTTGGGTAACTACCAGCTGTAGCTGTAACAGAAATACAACCTTCTGATGGATCGAAACAAATAGATTCAGATGCAGAATAACCGGTTTGAAAAGTCAAAGAAATACCATTAATTATTAAATCCGTTCCATTCCATCCGTCACCATAAGAATCGATCATTTCAATATTTAATAAGTCTCCTGAAGTACAATTACCAC